>Ga0210123_1000006_pt1 | contig 127748 bp, 124 predicted proteins | sample Muzzi_PWB_D2_FD_185535 | JGI IMG/M metagenome (GOLD analysis project Ga0210123, IMG submission 185535) | Wetland microbial communities from San Francisco Bay, California, USA, that impact long-term carbon sequestration - Muzzi_PWB_D2 (SPAdes) | ecosystem: Environmental > Aquatic > Marine >... | reverse complement strand
CAGCCACAGGCGGGAGACGATGCAGCCAGGGCCGATCTGTTCACAAAAGACACGCTCCCGTCCCTGGCCTTTGATCACGGCAAGATCCTTGCCGATTATTTTCAGAGTAAAAAAGAGTCGTCAGAACGATTGGGGTAAGGGCGGGACATCCCACCCGGGGTACTTGCAACGCTACAGAATACTCCGTAACAGCCAGTAGCCAAACAGCCCCATACCTATGGAGCCGTAAAGCATCATTCAGGGGGTACACTTACTGCCGTATTTCCTGGCGATAAAGCCGAAAGTGGCAAGCCCGAGCAGGCCGGAACCCACCAGAATAGCCAGTTCTTTCATTAGGATCTCAGCTCCTTATCTTCTGTGTAATCGCCCTTTTCCGAAGACGAATAGAGGCCGGGGTAACCTCGACCAGTTCATCGTCATTGATATAGGCAATACATTCCTCCAGGGACATGGTAACCGGTGGGGTGAGAATAACCGCATCGTCGGTGCCGGAGGCCCGCATATTGGTCAGTTTCTTGCCTTTGGCCGGATTGACGACCAGATCGGTCGACCTACTGTGCTCACCGATGATCTGTCCCGGATACAATGGCGCTCCGGGCTGGATGAACAATTTACCACGCTCCTGTAGATTAAATAAGGCGAAGGCCACCGCAGTGCAAGGTTCTTTCACTACCAGGACGCCGTTAACCCGATTGATGATATCACCGGCATATGGCCCGTACTCGGAAAAGACATAGGCCATCATCCCCATGCCCTTGGTATCGGTCATGAACTGGGAACGATAACCGAGCAGGCCGCGGGTCGGGATATTGAACACCATACGGACCATCCCGTTGGCAGAGTTCATTTCCTCAAGCTGGCCTTTCAGTTTGCCCAGTTTCTCGATAACGGCACCCTGATACAACTCATCGACATCGACGGTCAGTTTCTCGTAGGGTTCTAGGACCTTACCGTCCACTTCCCGGTAGATGACCTGGGGCCTGGTCACCTGAAACTCATAGTCTTCCCGGCGCATTTTCTCAATAAGGATGGACAGATGCAGCTCGCCGCGACCGGAGACCTTGTAGCCCACGGCATCTTCCAGCGGCTCGCATTGCAGGGCCACGTCGGCCAGAATCTCCCGCTGCAGCCGCTCGTTGATATGCCGGGAGGTGACATACTTGCCCTCCTTGCCGGCGAAAGGCGAATCATTGGGGATAAAATTCATCGAGATAGTCGGCGGATCGATTGTCACCAGCGGCAACGGACGCGGATTGTCCTGATCGGTAAAGGTAACTCCGACCGTCACATCCTCCATACCGGCAACGGCGACGATTTCTCCCACTCCGGCCGATTCAATGGCAATTTTCCCATCACATTCAAAGCGGAAAATCTTCGAAATCCGTACCGGTTTGATCGTGCCGTCACGGCGGGCAACCACAATCGGCTGATTGAGGTGCATCGCTCCGTTAACCACTTTACCGATGCCGAGCCGGCCCAGATAGGGTGAATAATCGATGGTCCCTACCTGCATCTGCAGCGGTTCTTCGCTTGAACCAATCGGGGCGGGGATATGATCGATGATCATCTGGGAAATATGCAGCATATTGCCGCCGTTTTCTACGGGGTCCTCCGGGTCGAGAAGAGAATAACCGTTTTTCGCCGAGGCATAGACCACCGGAAAATCAAGGATATCATCGGGGGCATTGAGTTTGACGAACAGATCGAAAACCTGATCGACAACCCAATCACAACGGGCGGCCGGTTTATCAATTTTATTGATAACGACGATGACCGGCAGATTGTTTTCCAGCGCCTTTTTCAACACAAAATAGGTCTGTGGCATTGGACCTTCCTGGGCATCGACCAGAAGCAGGGCTCCATCTGCCATACGCAGTACCCGCTCGACCTGCCCGCCGAAATCGGCATGTCCCGGAGTATCGATAATGTTGATCAGGTAATCCTTAAAATTGTAGGAGCCGTTTTTGGCGGTGATGGTTATCCCCCGCTCCCGCTCCAGGTCCATCGAGTCCATCAGCCGCTCGGATACCTCCTGGTTGTCGCGGAACATCCCGGATTGTTTAAAAAGCTGATCGACCAGCGTTGTTTTACCATGATCGACATGGGCGATAATCGCCACGTTACGAATTTTGCTCTGTTCCATCTTGTGCCTGTAAGGCCTCCGACTACTACGGCTTGCTCCCCCGCGCGGGGCGCTGAGGTGTAACTGCCTGGTTATATAAATAAAAAAAAGCACTTGCTCCAACAAGCAGTGCCTTCAATACACATTCTTCGAGTTGCAAACTTTATAGCATACCCTACTATCACTCTAAGCGCAAGGCTGACCTCCAGACAAAGAAAGTAACCATGTTTTCCATATAAACCATTAAAGTTGCGACAAAACGATATTACGGGCCTTGGCCGAACGGCGCAGGGCGGGCACATTTTCATCGACATAATCGAAGACCCGGGCCCGTTTATTTTCGGCCGGTCGCATTATCCGGCCTATGACCTGGAGCAGACGTCCCTCAAAACTGATCGGTGTGGTCAGAAAAAGTGTGGAGAGACCGGGACAGTCAAAACCTTCGCTGATCAGCTGCAGGGTGGCAACCAGAACCTGCACGTCACCGGCCCTGACCGCCTCGACGATTTCCTGTCTGGTTTCCTGGGCAAGCTGGCCGTGCAGCAGCCTTACCCTGAAACCTCGTTGCTGCAATTTTTCGGCAAAGAACCGGCAATGGCTGACCCGGTCGGAGACCACCAGCACGGTCCCGCCTTCGGGTTCCCCCGCAACCTTGACAATATCCCCCAGGATCTGCAGGTTTCTGCCCTCATGCTGCACCAGGGCTTTGATCAGGGCCTGGTAGTCCCCGCGATATCCATAGGAAAAGGAGGTGGCAGTGCGGATTACCTGGGGGGCAAGAATTGCACCGGAGGCCTTCAATTCGTCCTGATCGACCTGGTGCAGCCGATCCCCCATGAAAAAGTAGATCAATTTGGTCGTCTCATCATCACTGCGATAGGCAGTTGCAGAGAGGCCAAGCAGGTAATGGCAGTCAAAGCGGGAGACCACCTCGGTAAAGAGACTGGCGGGAACCCGGTGACATTCATCGACAATCAGATGGCCGAAGTGCGGCACCAGCTCTTCGACACGCTTTCTTGCGCTGTTGACGATCCCGATGGTAAGCGGAGCCAGGTGAAACTGTCCATCCCCCACCAGGCCCGGTTCCGTCCCGAGAAACTGACGAGCCCGCTCCTGCCACTGGTAGAGCAGCTCCTTGGTGTGCACCACCACCAGGGTCGGCTGACGCCGTCTGCCAATCAGGGCAAGGGCCATGACGGTTTTTCCGCTGCCGGTGCCGGCCTCGATAACACCGAAAGATTTATTGGCCGCGGCCGCCACCGCCTCCTGCTGATAGGGCCGGAGGACGCCGCAGAAGGGAAAGTCAATTTCCGGCAACAGCCGTCTCCGGTCGATAATGGTCGGGTTTTGGCCGGCAAACTCCCGGCAGACGATCACTGCCCGGTTGGCAAACCCCCTTGGAAAACGAAGTCCTCCCGGGACGGGATCATAATATTTCAACTGGGGTTTCAGCTTCCTGCCTATCCAGCGACCATATTTTTTAGCGGCGGCATACTGCGGGTTGTCAATGGTCAACCGATGCTTCAACTCCTTTTCAAGCGCAAGGTCGATACCGGTTATCAGGCAGTCCGAGGTGACGGTAAGTGTCGGTTCCATTGTTACGATGAGAAAATGAAGTTCAGGTTCGCCCGGCAATTGCGGGAGAGCACGGAGAAAATGTCGGGGATACGGATTCTGGCCACTCCGATCTCACCCGGATCTTTTTATGGCTTGCACTTTATTGCGGCAGCCGTTAAATAGTAGCGCAGTCGACCGTCCAATTACTTTTACCAGGACCGCCATGATACGAAAATTTTTGGCCTGTTTTTTCCTTTCCCTGCTCCTGTCAGCTACCCTTACCATCCCTCTCAGGGCGGAAGATTTCATTACCCTGAAGGTCCCGCAATCCGTTATCGCCAAAGCGACTGCGGCCATCCTCCCTCTCCAGATTGATGCCCACTCGAAATCCATAGAAGGAGATATAAAAATTATCGACATCAGCGAACTCCGGCTGACCGACAACCATCTCTCCTGCCGCCTCCATTTATCCGGCACAAAACTGGCCTTTCTCACCGAGCTTGCCGGCCATGAAATAAAGCTGAGAGTGGGATCCGTAGAGGTAGCCTTTAAAACCGATGCAATCCTGCGCTTTGATGCAAAACAGCAGACTCTTTTTATCAAACCTGTGGTACAAGACGTCTCAGCCGGCGAAGAAGGCCCGAGTGCCGACATAGGTCAGGCCCTGATAGCAGTGCTGAGCGGCAGAGAGTTTCCGATAACAATGCAGGAACTCGATCCTCTCATTGCCAGGGCCGGCGTCAGAACGATTACCATTAACACGACAATCGCCAATATCGAGGCAAAACCACAGGCTATCGAGCTCAAGCTGCGTTCTTCGATTGCCACCGGACAGTAGGTACGGAGTGGGAAAAGATCCGGACTCTTGCCTCGCCCTGTACACCTGGTCCTTAACTCCTGACGGCTAGAACCAGCGGACCACCTGTTTACCACATCAGGTCGTCCGGCACCTCATATTCGGCGTATGGATCATCCGGGTCAGGATTTCTGTCGGATTTGGCGGAGTTGAGGGTAACAAAGACTCTATCGCTGATCGACTGAATTTTCTCTACAATGGTTCTGGGCAGCACCTCATACTGACCGGCAAGTCCGACGATACCGCAGCGGCCGTCACTCAGCTTGTCGGCAACCTCCCTTTCGACGAAGATACGCTGAATCTTCCCGGTAACGGGAAAACGGTAGGCAACGCCACGGTCATCTTTTTCCAGCCGATGCTGTTCGACAAGCTGTTTGACCTGGGCATCCTCGGCCCGTTTCTGCAGTTTTGCCTCCCGCTGCAGATTCAGCTTGCGGGCCCGAGCCTTCTTTTTTTCTTCAACCTGCTGCGCCAGCAACGCATTTTCATCGACTACAGTGTGCTTCTTCCCGGCTTTGGCATGCTGTTTCTTGTTTTGATGCTGCTGCTTTTTTACCTTACTTGCCTTACCCTTGTCGACCAAACCCAATTGCAGCAACTGTTCCTGAAATGTTTTTCCCATGAAGCTTTCTACCCGATGCTGTTAATCTGTAATTATCGATTGTGCAAACCTTTCCTGTCAACCAACTCCAGCAGGAGTATTGTAGCTGACTTTCACCATGTTTGCAAAGGCTACAACCGGATCACCTGCCGATCAGTTGGCGTTTACTCCATCGATCCCTTTCCGCAACAAGTCCTTGCCGGTTGTGATCACGCTACGTAAAAATTCATCAATATCAGCCCGTTCTGCGGCAGGATTGACAACCAGCAAACGCATCACCAACCGACCGTCAAGATAGGCGGCACCGACCAGGGTTATGCCGTCCTGATACAGCCGGGTACGTAGGGCAAGATTAAAACCATTGCTTTTTTCTTCTGCAACCCTGTACCGAAAACAGAGATTGAAAGATGTCCGCGGCACCACCACCTCCAGCTCCGCACTTTCATTGATCTTATCTTCCGCATATTTGCAGAGTTCAAGGCATTTTTCCACCCGGCCGGCCAAACCCTTCCTGCCGAAAAACTTCCAGTCCAAAAACCATTTCAGGCTATCAACCCGCCGGCCGCACTGCAGCGAAGCAACACCGAAATCTTCAACGTCATGGGCCTCTTCATCCCGAAACAGATAACTGCCGTCCCCGGCATTGAGGGCCGATTCAAGGGTACGGTCGGCGTTATTTATCAGGAGGACGTTGCACATCAGCGAGGCACCAAGCATCTTGTGGAAGTCGAAGGTAAAAGAGTCCGCTTGAGAAAGACCCGAGAGATATTTCTTCTTGAGGGTCGGGCTGAGCACAGCCGCCCCGCCCCAGGCGCCGTCGACATGAAGCCAATAGTGGTATTTCTCCCGAAGTTCGAGCAGTGCGTCAATCGAATCATATGACCCGCGGACAGTTGTTCCCGCAGTAGCCGCGACAAAAAATGGCAGACCACCGTTCGTCTGTACCCGATCGATAGCCACCTCCAGGGCCGCCGGCTCCATCGCGCCATTTCGGTCAAGCGGCACCTTGATCAGCTGATCGGTACCAAGACCGAGAATATTGGCTGCCTTATCCATCGAATAATGGGCATCGGCCCCGACAAAGGCGAAAAGTTTCTGTTGACCGAAAAGCCCTGCCTGCTTCACCGATTGGTTGCTGAGGTTTCGTGCGGTCATCATGGCAATCATATTGGCGTTACTGGAACCGGTCGTCATCTGCCCTTCACCGTTCACAAAACCAGTCAGGTCCAGCATCCGGTCGATCATATATTTCTCAAGAAGGGTCGACACAGGGGCAGACTCAAAGGTACAGGCCGAAGTATTCGAGACCGCGGCAACGATCTCCCCGACAATCGACGGCAAATTGGCTCCGACCCACATCCGATTGACAAAGGCAGGATGATTGGTCTTCACCGAATAGGTCAGATATTTATCCACCCAATGAAAAATTTCCTGCCAGTCCCCGGGTTTTTCAGGTCGATCAAGGTCGAGGATTTCACTGAGTTCTGCTGGACTGCGGTACTCGAGGTAATTTCCGTTCTTTTCTGCCAAACGATACTGTTCAATCACTTTCAGGAGTTGCGCAAAGAGATTCTTTTCATTCATGGCTGCTGGCACGTATAACAATCTGCTGACTGTCCTGGGTTTAATATTAAGGGCAAAACATTGTTTCAAGCCGCATGGGACATGCATCCCATGTTGAGCCCGTTTAATTCGGAATAAACAATTTATCAAGGAAATAATGGGTTACGAACTCCTCAGTGCGAGTACGGCATTAGCGGAAAAAATAAGCAGTGCACCACACCAGCCACCGAGAGTAAGGTGTGGATCGGCGACCAGCAATGGGCCAAGGAGGGCGGCCAGTAAGATCCTGCTGGAGGAGATTATCGAACCGTTCACCGCGGTAACATACAAGAAACCGTAGGTGAGCAGATACTGGCCGAGAACCCCGGCCACCGAACAGCCGAAAAGGAAAAACAGCTCGGTGGGATTCGGCCAGAAAATCGCCTTATGAAAGAATACCAGCATGAGGATTGTGCCCAGCCCGAACATGAAAAACAGGATTGTCTGAGAATCGTGATACCGCCGGCTGATATTGAGGTAGATAATTGCCGCAGCCGCGGTGATCCCGGAGCAAAGTCCCCAAAGATTCTCCCACCTTATTTTTATTTCCCCGGGTGACAGTACCAGCCATATCCCGGCAAAGGCCACGGCAACTATGAGCAGGGAAAACACATCACGTTGATTGCGCAGGAAAAACCAGGAAAAGAGAGCAACAAATAACGGATAGGTCATATTGAGGATATTCGCCTCGGCCACCGAACCCATCTCTACCGCCTTGTAAAAACAGAATACTGCAATGGTGTTGGCCACGGTACGGCCGATGAGGAAATGATATCTTTTTGGATGCAGCCGCTGTTTCCTGAGAATCATGGTCGTCGCCACCACAAGAAAACCGAGTAAAAACCGGCTGAAAACGAAATAGGCAGACGAAATCACCACAAAGGGTGACGCCCAGCGTATAATCAGGGTGGCCAGGTAGAAACAGAAAGCCGAACCAAAAACGGCAAGCCAGCCTACAGCATGGCGAGAGGCAGCGGAGGTTGTTCGGGAAAAGCGGATATTCATAAATGCCTTTAGCCGATAACGGCTGACAAGAATTTTTTTTCGGACGGATAGAATTATAGGAAACGATCAAAACTCATCCTACATTCTACCCTATATCATATGTGCCTTATTCTACTCCCCAAGCCAATATCGCAAAGCAATTTCTTGGTCCGGCAGCTTTTTCCCTGAAAGGCGGCAAGAAATCCCGTTGGCAACCGACACCGAACAGATCGGTCGGCGACAACCGGATACCACAATGTAGCAACAAACAATACGAGTAAAAAATAAATTGACAGCTACCAGGCGACCTTGCACCACATCAAGAAGCTAACCATCTAATAAGGCTTTAAGATTATCCACTCTTAATGTATACTACCCCATTATTCCTGACATACGGCAACAGGCGTGAATCTTCCCCTGAAAATGATCTATAATCTGATGAGGTTACCATGGCAAATTTTCTCTTTGTATTACGGTCAAATGATAATGAAAAAGCCACCCGTTGTTTTCAATTTGCGAAGATTGCCCATAGCAAAAAACACCGGGTCAATATCTTCCTGATCGACGGCGGCGTTGACTGGGCAGTCAAAGGACGAGACGGGTCGGCCAAAACAACCACCGGCGACTGCGTCAACGATTACCTGCCCTATCTGGTGGAAAATGAGATTCAAACCGGAGTCTGCACCCCTTGTGCCAAAAACAGAAACCTGGATGAAGCCAGTTTTCACAGTAATATGGCTCTTGATGGCGGCCCGCATCTTATCGATATGGCGGCCGAGGCAAAGATATTTAATTTCTGATTTCTTTTCGTCATCTCTTTTTCAAAGCGACCGGGATGGTACCTGAGGCCATCCCGGTTCTTCATCTGCCCTGCCCGAAATGGCCCTCTGTTTGCCGCTTGTTTCAGAGTGGGGGCATCCGTTCAAACGAGGACTCTTCCTCTGACTTTTTTATCTGTCCGGCACTCCCGCGCTTTCAAGAATAGTTCACGAGCGTTTTGCTGTGTCTTTCTTGCCTGCTACAGGCATAATTGAGCAACAGACCGAATTCACTAATATTTACGCTCAATCCAAGCAAAAAGGCCACAGCGCTTTTCAGCAGACCTGGAATGGTATATAATTAGTCTAAACTGATCAGTTGATACAAATAGTTCAATACACTCAACCTTCCTGGAAGATTCTATGGACCACGCGATGCTTTTTGGCCTGAGGAAGTTTATTGCCCCGGAAATTGTCTATGGAGCGGGTGCTATTGATCTTGCCGGAACACATGCGAGGAATTTTGGTGCGACCAAAGTACTTGTAGTCAGCGACCCAGGGGTCCGGGAAAATGGCTGGACTGCAAAAATTGAGCGAAGTCTTTTTCAGTCGCAAATCGATTTCTGTGTTTTTACAGATGTCAGTCCCAACCCCAAAGATTACGAGGTGATGGCCGGCGCTGAAGTGTATCATGATCAGCGCTGTGACCTCATTATCGCCGTCGGCGGCGGGAGCCCAATGGACTGTGCCAAAGGTATCGGCGCTGTTGCGACGAATGGGGGATTTATCAACGGTTTTGAGGGAGTGGATGAGATATCGACACCTATTCCGCCACTGATCTTTATTCCTACCACAGCCGGAACTTCGGCGGATATTTCTCAGTTCGCCATTATCACCGATTCCAGCCGAAAGGTCAAATTTGCCATTATCAGCAAAATGGTCATCCCGGATATCGCCTTGATTGATCCGCGAACCACCATCACAATGCCCGCCGCTCTGACTGCCGCAACAGGGATGGACGCGCTCTGCCATGCTTTCGAAGCCTTTGTATCGACCGCCTCCTCGCCGCTTACGGATATGGCGGCACTCAGATCGGTCCGCCTCATCGTTAACAATCTTCCGGGTGCATATCAAGACCCTCAAAACCTCACCTGTCGCGATAATATGATGATGGCGAGCCTGATGGCCGGCCTGGCCTTTTCCAATGCCAGCCTGGGAGTGGTGCACGCCATGGCCCACAGCCTGGGAGGAGCACTTGGATTGCCGCATGGCGAATGCAACGCAATTCTTCTTGAAAAAGCGGTGAGGTACAATTACCAGCATGCCGCTGGAAGATACGATCAGCTGGCCGAGGCCATGGGACAGGATATGTGTGGGGTCGCCGATCAGGACAGAGCATCGACGGTTGCCCTCTGTGTACAAAAGATCCGGGAAAACCTGAATATAACCCAGAGGCTGCGTGATATGGGGGTGAGCCCTGACGACCTTACCAGCCTTGCAGAGTTTGCCGCTCAGGATCCCTGTGTGGCGACTAATCCACGCGAAACGAGTGTCCAGGACATTGAAGAGATATATAGACAGATTTATTGAAATTTTCGATAACGAAACTGACTTTCTCTCGCTCCAATATGGCCCCGAATAACAAAACAGCAGCATTAAAGTCTCCGCTTGAGAAGTTCCTGGGGTCAGGCCTGGAATCTTCCCGTAAAAGCTATTATCCTCAGCTGCTTGAGCAGCTTCAGACCGCAAAGAATAACACCCTCAGGTTGCAGTTGCTCATTGACAACCTGCCCGCCCGCATTGCATACGTGGATTCTGAACGACGTTATGTCCTGGTCAACCGGGAATATGAAATAGTCTTTAACAAACCCCGCAAAGAATTGGTTGGATCATTTGTGATCGATGTCGTCGGCGAGAATAATTATTCGCGTATTGCCGATCACATATCGGAAGCCCTGGCTGGTAAGCAGGTACATTTCGAAACGTTTTTTGACCCTCCGCTGGGTGAAAGGCAGTGGCTCGATTATAACTATATCCCTACCCTCTCCGCCACGGGCGAAGTGGACGGCTTTTATGTCCTGACCCGGAATTTTACAGAAAGGCGGCGGGCGGAGGTTGAGAGGAGGAAGCTGGAAACGAGCCTGCACAATGCACAGAAATTCAAAGCTATCGGAACATTGGCAGGCGGTATTGCGCATGATTTTAATAACCTGCTGATGGGCATCCAGGGCCGGGCCTCGCTCATGTCGATCAGCCTCGACCCCGCCCACCCCCTCATGGAACATGTCCAGGCGATTGAGGAGTATGTTCGCAGTGCCGCTGACCTGACCCGTCAATTACTGGGACTTGCCCGGGGGGGGAAATATGAGGTGAAACCACTTGACCTCAATCTTCTTGTCCAGGAAAGTGCGGCAATGTTCGGCCGGACCAGAAAAGAGATCAGGATACACAGAGAAACGGCCACGAATGCTGTGGTGGTCGAGGTCGACAAACGGCAGGTAGAGCAGGTCCTGCTGAATCTGTTTGTCAATGCCTGGCAGGCGATGCCGGATGGAGGAGATCTCTATCTGAAAACCAGGACCATCGATTTCGATGCTGCCGACTGTCAGGGGTATGGCCTGCAGCCAGGAAATTTTGCCATTGTCTCAGTCACCGATACCGGCACCGGCATGACACCGGAGACCCGGCAACGTGCCTTCGATCCGTTTTTCACGACCAAAGAAAAGCACCGGGGGACCGGCCTGGGCCTGGCTTCTGCCTACGGCATAATCAAAAATCACGGGGGAACGATAACGATTTACAGCGAACCCGGACAGGGGACGACCTTCAATATATACCTGCCACTATCCCAGAGGGAAGCGTTGCAGGAAACAACGGTTGATAAACCGCAGGTTGAGGGCTCCGAAACCATTCTTCTGGTTGATGATGAGGAAATAATTTTGGATGTCGGCAAAGCCATACTCGAGGCACTTGGCTATATTGTCATTACCGCGGATGGTGGGGAGCATGCCATCGAAAAGATATTGGAGGCCGATCGCGGCATCGACCTGGTCATTCTCGACATGATAATGCCTAAAATGGGCGGCGGAAAAACCTTTGATCGAATCCGTGAGATACAGCCAGGGATGCCGGTCATTCTCTCCAGTGGATACAGTATCAACGGTCAGGCCGACGAAATCATGCAGCGAGGCTGTAACGGCTTTATACAAAAACCCTTCACTATTTCAGAGATCTCAATAATTGTCCGCCAGGTTCTCAGTAAAAAGCCCTAAACGCAGGTTTCACCTTGCGGGCGGGCTATTAATCGCAACCATTCTGTTCCTCGTCCTCTCTGGAGTGGGGTTGCCGGCAATAATCTGCTGCGTTGCCGTCTTGGCAGGCCTTTTCTGGTGTTTCATTCGGAATCCCCGGCCGGCAGGAGAACAACCGTGCAGCCTGGTCAGCTGTTGTCACTTTTTAGGAGACACGGAAGAGAAAGATCATGAATGATCACGGTGAAGATAGTCATCATCCCAGGGAGGGTACCTGACCACTTGATACAACAACCCAATCCTGATCTATCGATTGATTCCAAACAGATATCTATATATTTGCATTTCCAATATTTTTGCGATATCGTTGGATGTAGGTCGCTGGCTTGCTGTACTCACCATCAAATCATAATGACTTTTTATCGTTCCACCGCCCTGAGAGAAAAAGGTATTCCATGAACAAAGAACACAAGAAGGGTGAATTGCTGCAAAGCGTATTTTTTGAAATGAACAGGTCAGAAAATAGTGCAGCCGCCAACTCTGGTGAAAATTCTCTTGCCGGCATATTCTCCAATCTTATCGATGTGATGGATATCGCTATGTGGCACATTGATCTGGACTATAGGGTTGTCGGATACAATAAAAAAGCAAAAGAGATCTACGGCGAAAACGCCATTGGTAACTTCTGTTATAAGGTCACAGCGAACCGGGAAACGGTATGTGAAATCTGTCCCACAAAAATGGTGTATGAAGGTCAGGAGAGTGGCCGTTCTGAACATAAGAGAACGGATGCTGAAGGCAATCCGATCTATATCGACCACATCGCCACCCCGATTAGGGATGCAGGCAACAGGGTGATCGGCGCACTGGTTCTGATCATAGACATCACCCGACATAAAAGCCAGGAGAAAGAACTTCTCGAACACCGCAATAATCTTGAAAAACTGGTCCTGGCCCGCACCCGGGAACTGAAAGAAAGCCAGGACAGTTATCGGGCGCTGTATGAACAATCGAGCCGGGCGGAAAAGATTTACCGCTCCCTGCTCAATTCATCTGCAGATGCCATTGTCATCTATAACCTGACTGGAGAGGTCGAATACCTGAGCCCCAGCTTTAATGAACTCTTCGGCTGGAAACTCGATGAATTGCGGGGGAAAAAGGTTCCCTTTGTCCCCGAATCGGAAAAAGAATCGACAAACACCGAAATCCGCAGACTGCTGACCAGCGGCGAGCCGTTACGAAATTTTCGAACCAAAAGGTATACCAAGGACGGGCGCCTGCTGGATATCTATATCAGTGCCTCCAAATATGATGATCATGATGGCAACCCATTGGGCCTGCTGGCAATCCTGAAAGACGTCACCGAGGTCAAATCGATGGAAAGACAATTGTACCGGGCGCAGAAACTTGAAGCCCTGGCCACCCTCTGCGGCGGGATAGCCCACGATTTCAATAATCTGCTCATGGGTATTCAAGGTAATACATCTCTCTTGTTAGTTGATAGTGGAAATCATGACCGGGTCATTCAGCGACTGAAGAATATTGAAAGCAATGTGCAGCGCGGGGCAAATCTTACCAAACAGCTCCTCGGTCTATCCCGGGGAGGCAAGTATCAGGTCTTGCCAACCGATATCAACACCCTGATTCGTGACTGTTCCAGGATGTTCGGCTTGACCAATAGAGAAATTCTTATCAACCGGTATCTCTCCGATGATATCTGGCCGGTCGAGGTTGACCGCGGGCAGATGGAACAGGTACTGCTCAATATCCTGGTCAATGCCGGCCAGGCCATGCCCCATGGAGGAGAGCTTAGCCTGACAACCAAAAACGTCATTCTGGACAAAGGGACCGTCAGGCCCCATAACATTGAGCCTGGGAAATACGTTCAGATCGTCATCACCGATACAGGTACCGGAATCGATGATTCGATCAAAGATAAAATTTTTGACCCTTTTTTCACCACCAAGGAAGCCGAGCGGGGAACCGGTCTGGGACTTGCTTCCGCCTATGGAATAGTAAGCAACCATCACGGGATGATCACTGTCGCCAGCGAGGTGGGAAAAGGCTCGACCTTTACTATCTGCCTCCCCGCATCGACCCAAGAGGTCCACTCCGAAACAACAACAGCCCCTGTTCTCATAAAGGGTTACGAAACCATCTTGCTGGTAGACGATGAAAAGATGTTAACCGATGTCGGCAACCAGCTTTTAACGCGACTCGGCTATAGGGTGCTCACAGCGAGTTCCGGCAATGAAGCCCTGGAAATCCTGGAAAAAGGAGACAATAGGGTTGATCTGGTCATCCTGGATATGATCATGCCCGGTTTGAGCGGATGGGAAACCTTTGACCGGTTAAAGGCAATGAAGCCGGGGATGAAAACCCTCCTGTCAAGCGGCTACAGTCTGGACGATCAGGCAGCCGACATCCTGCAACGGGGTTGCAACGGATTTCTACAAAAACCATTTACCATCGATAACCTCTCGGTGAAAATTCGCCAGATTCTAGATGACAGCCCGGAGAAATAACAGCTTCTCTCGCAACTGGCTGCTGATACGCTGCTAAGGTTTGCGCCGGGTGGGTTGAAAGTCATCAACCGGAAAGTCTGGAGTTGGGCCTGTCAAACACCTCGACATGGTTCAGGTACAGGGTTTCGGTTCTGATACGGCTTGATCTGGTTCTGGCCGTCTGAATACTGCCTGAAGGGATATTGTTTTTCAGGTACCAGGCATCCGGATCCATACAGAACTGCAGCAATTCGAGGAGGGCGTCGTCGGCATTCCGGCAGGGTTTGATCAGGTTGGGAATAAACAGTGGTCCATAACTGTTTTCCGCAATTTCAGTAAACTGTGCCTGGGTGTGCGCCCAGAGATTATCCGGGTCCAGCAGAATTACCGGAGCCAACGGATTTTCGTGGAGCTTCATGGAGGTGATGGTGATCGACAGTTCCTCCGCGCTGCCGTACCCGCCGGTATTGATGATGGGCAAATTACTCAGTTTCTGCAGATGATCCTGACGGGCCAGACGGAGCCCCTCCTGGTACTTGATCAATCCATCGCAGGTGGTCAGGGAGAGTTGGTGCTCCCCTTCCAGATCAATGGCCACACCGACACTCATGATATTGTGCTGCCTGGCCAGATCGTTGGCCTCCTTCATCAACCCCGGTCCACCACCATGGACAATGCCCATTTCCCCGCCGAATTTCAGGGCAAGCTTGTTTATCAGATCGATAGTTAGCTGATTATCCGCCTCTTTGGTGTGTGATCCATAAAAAGCAAACCAATATCGCACCACGTCAAAACGTTCCCGGTCATCGGGTTCAATGAAACACCCGTGGTAAAAGGTATAGAGTTTGTCCGTCTCGGCGTCATATCGCAGAAACTCACAATCCGAGCTTACCGCATGGGTAAGCCTGATCATCTTCTTGACATAATCATCCTCAAAGGACGGGTTGCCGGTGTTGATCAGAAAGGTTCTGACCCCGCTGGTCCTGAGGGCATCGATGACTTCGGAGGCGGGAAAGGCGTCGCCGATAAAGACCCGGCTGTTGATCCCTCCAAGAACGGACAGTTTCTCCAGGGTCTTGGTAAATTCACCATTACCGATTTTCGGCATGGCTCGATTTGGCCTGCGAACCGTACTCTCCAGGACCGCGTTTTTGATGATCTCAAGCTGTGCCTGGCCTTCGGGATCGATCGCCCGGGCAATCTGGATAAAATTGTTTTTGTTGAGAATCATGCCGAGAGACGTCTCGTCGACAAACTGGAAAAGATTGTTCACCTCGGCATTGGTTAAAAGATCGAAGAGCCGGTAGCCGTCTTTTACCTTATTTTTGATAAGGGGCACGGTCAGGGGATTTTTTGCCCGGAAAAACCTGATTCGTATCTTAACCTGACTGAGCGGCACCTCCCCCGTCCCGAAATGATAGAGTTCCACCTGGCGGTCCCGGAAGGTTCGAAACGGATCGAGTACCCTCGCGGGCAAATGAACAATGCCATAGTCTTCGGGAGCGATAACTTCGTCGATGATGCCGTAAATATCGCCGAGAGAAATTTTGATTGCCCCGACAAAGAGTTCGCCGGGGTGAAGAATAGCCTTGTCCAGCATCAGCGAGGTTCTGGAGCGTATTTTGGCAAGAGCGATGCGACCTTTTTTGATAACGTCGTTGACGCTTGATTCATTTAGTGCGCCTGGCTCAAAGCAATACTGGTAGGGCTCAAGGTCGGCGAGAATATAGTCACTGTCCTTGCCGGTCAGTGGATCGGTCTCCTGCCTTATCTCAAAGCCGGTAAAATGCCCTTTAGCGTTTTCTCTGCCGACGAAAAGCCGCTTATGGAGATAATGGCGAACATCATGGATCCTTAGCTCCGGGTCCATGACAACCAGCCTGCCGATTTCGTCACCGGTTTTAAAAAATTTCAGTGCATCGCCCAGAAGGGGATTCAGGTTCTGCAGCTTGCCATCCAGATGGACATCCTGGCCATCGATTAACGGGACGGTTTTGGCTGACAGGAGATCGGTCTTGATACCGATCTGGGCATTGCCGCTTCGACCGGAAAAGATAAATGGCTTGTCTTCTTTGAGAGCCCCCCGGATATAGTCCGAGACTTCAAAAAAGGAAAACCGGGCCTGCAGGATGTCCGAGCCGTCCACCTTCCCTGGGACGTCACTTATATAGCCGTCAGGGCTTATGATTTGGAATATTTTCATAAAAACAGTTTACCACAGAGCCAAAGGAATACAATATCAGCCCGGTGAAAATCAGGTAAATTAACAGGACAATCCATGAACTGCCCCCCCTCCGATACCTGCCATTGATGTTATGCATTGAACTGATTACCAATGAGATATTACGAAGCAGTCCTGACAATTCAATCGACACGATCGCCAAATTGGAATTTTTCAGTAAAGATTGCTGCTGGAACGCGAAGAGTCCATATTATCCTGGTTACGACATAAAAAAGAGTAACCGCCTGACCTGAATGACCATATTTGCCGGTAGGAAAAAATGACATGAATTGTACGTGAGGAGTCAAGGGGCAACGCCGGTGAGAACTCTCCAGGTATTATGTTCCCCCTTGCCAATAGAAAATGAGCCTGAGATCGAAGTCGCTGTGTATTGTACGGCGAAATTTTATATCAGAGCTGCGCGATTCGATTATTCATTTTGGCGGGAATCTTTCGTTGCCGTAATATGGCTTTTTCGCCTGTCGACATATTGAAAAAAGATTGGAAAAGCCACGAAAAATGCGACACAGATTATATACTCTATTCCTTTGATATGGGAATAAAAATCCACAACTGTGTGTATTGGCTCTATCATACCACTGGCGATTAGATATTGCCTCGCCAACTCGGTGACCTGCCAATTCACCCGGTAAAGTCCGCCAACCAGCGCGGCGACAACCCATAGTCCGAAAACGCAGCCTGTACTGATCAATACTGCCCCTAAGGGATTGAATTTTTTCAGGTTCATCTACCCCTCCCTTGTTGCCGGTATTTACTTTTTTAAAAACCCGTAATCGCGGTGAAATACCCCGTTACCATCTGAAGAGGTCCAACTGTTATCAACCCGGCAATCAGACAGGAAACTGCCCAGATTCCGATCAACGGACTCAGTACGGCGCCAAGTTTCAGGGCAAATCTCATAATTTCGTCTGCAATATCTATCCTGATGTTATCTCGCGTAATAATGGGGCTTTCCATGGCATCCTCCAATTATCTGTACTGATTTTAAAGAGATCAGTTAGGCAACTCTTACCAAATAAGTTGCATCAGACGTGCCAGTATAACCATCGAAAAACAGCAATATCCTCTTACGACAAAATCAGCGAGAAACGATATATCTTACCGATAATAAAGAATATAATTCATAAATTCATGAAACGGTCTATCAGGCGTGCCGGGTTGCTGCCCACAACTGTCGCATTAAAAGAGGAGGTGACACTACAAAACAGCATTTCTGTTGTATATGGTCCTAGAGAGGTTTCGTCGGAGAAAAACCCTCTTCCCAGTCAAAAACAATTGGCAGACGATACACAATAAAGCGATAGACAACGAAATAGAGGGCATACAGAGTTATCGTCAACCAGACCTCCTTCCAGTGCGGAAGCTCCTGGTATATCTGGTAATTAAAACAGTAGATGGCAGTATTCAATCGGTTCCAGATTATGCCGGCAACAGTGATGAAGGCTGCGATCCGTACCGGCTTTACCGCACTGAGATGTACCCCTCTGGCAAAAAGTACCATGGGCAGCAATACCCCTAATCCCACCTCAAGAAAATAGTAGAGCCCCCAGCCGGTGAGAAGATATTCCCATTCGTTATCATGGGCAATGGCGACAAGTTTGATGACCAGATAGGTGAACATGGCATAGGAAGCGCCCTTGCCGAGTCCGAGTGTCAAACTTTCGAGACTCTTTATGAAAGCTTGGCCGCATCGCCAATGTATATAGCGGTTGATCAGGGTTGAGCTGACAATCACCATCGCCACCCCCCCGAACACGGCAGAACACAGGAAGTGGATCCACTGAAACTCCGTGGACAGCCAGAGAGGATGCAGTTTTGTCGGTGCATAAGTAAAGAGGGCACCAAGGGCTCCCTGGTGCAAGGTTGACAAAATGATACCAGCAATAGTCAGCCCCAGAGCCATTCGTTTGATATGGATTTTCCAGGCAGGCCTATCCAGCCATTCGAAGAGTGCAGGCAGTACCTCGGCTATCTGTACAGACAGATAGGTTGCGACATGCCAGGCGACCAGGAAGAGCACCGCAGCCGGCCCAAAGGAGACAATCATCGGATAGGCGAGCCGCCAGGGCATGCCGAGATCCACCTCAAGATAAACGACCGCAAAAAAATAACCAAGCAGACCGTTTAAGAGCGCCAGACGTTCAATGGGAAGAAAATCTTTTCTACCAAAAAGAGTTACCGTCGTGCCGAGGAGAAAACCAGAAGCGGACAAAGGGACCATGCCAAACAGGCCAAAACCGAGAAAAAGCCCCCATGGATAATCATTTGAGGCGTGGGTGACGGAACCAAGGCCGAGGCCATAGCGCTCAAAGAGAAGCAGCAGACCAACGGAAAAGATGATCAACAGCAGCCAGTTCACCGGATTACGCCACAACAGTGCCAGATACTCCTTGCCCGTCAGACCAAGCCGCAGCCTTTCCTGCAGGCTCCAACGGGTTCCATCCGCTTTTAGTGATCCCGTTATTGGTAGATAGATATTTTCAGAAGCCAGGGTTTCCATCATTACTCCTCCGGACCATTGGAATCCGACGATTTCCGGTGCTGTTCCTTGCGGGTTGCCAGCAGGTGAAAACCGGCAAAAAGTGCCGGCCAGATAGTGAGAACCATCGGCACAATTGCCAAAAAGCTTTTTACCGAATCAAGAATCGGCTCATCGGGAATTGCCGTATTAAAACCGACCCGCTCAAACGGTACATTGGAAAGGTATAGCCATGAGGTGCCTCCGGCTTCATATTCACCATAGATATGGTCCACATAGCTGCTTTTATTATCCTTTATCCTTCGCCTGCCGATTTCGATCAGATCATCCCGTCTGCCGAAGATCAATGCCTCCTGTGGGCAGGCCTCGACACAGGCTGGTGGCTGTCCATATTTCAACCTGGTATCGTAACAGAAGACACATTTCAGGATACGGGCGTGAAATGCACTCGAATATCTGAAGGCAGGAATATAAAAAGGACAGGCAATCATACAGGTCCTGCAGCCAACACAGACATCCGGGTTGTAAATTACCGCTCCCTCGGGTGTCTTGGTATAGGCATTGACAAAACAGGAGGTGAGACATGCCGGTTCCTGGCAATGATTGCATTGTACTTTCCTGAACAAAGGATGCGCCTGTCCTGGGAGGTCATATCGGTTGACGACGGTATAGCGTGTTTCGTCCGTACGTCTCATCTGGCCGTGTTCTCTCTCATCAAACACACCCTGATCGGTGAAGGGTTTATCAGGGGCAGGTAAATTCTGTTCCCTGTTGCACGCTGCCTCGCAACTCCTGCAACCGACACAACGGGTCATATCAACCAGCACGCCCAAGGTGTCCGGATATTTTTTTATTTCATGGGCCACAGTCGATCTGGGACGCATCGCAAGGGCTGCGATTGTACCGGCCAACCCACTTTTTAATACCGTTCTTCTGCTCTTTTTCTTTTCCATTTCCGCCTCCTTGCAGATCCAGCACAACACGCCGCACTTTTTCCTCAGTTTTTCAATGCAAAACGCCTCCGCCCAGCCGGGGTGAAATCGTGACATTCCTGGCAGCCCGTCGGCCCGCCATCGGATCTGTGGCACCCGAGACACTGCAGGTGCAGAGCGCCTTTCAGTCCTGGTTTATCAATATGATAGATATCCTCTGTATGATCCCTGGTGGGGAGAGCAAATGGCTTTTTAAAGTGGTGGCAGCCGGAGCAGGAAACATCTGCCGATGCCCGGGACAATAAATGACATTTTTTACAGGCTTCGTTCTGCGTACCGGTACCCGCAGTATGGTGATGACATGAACTACAGCCATACATGCCGGAATGTATCTCATGGTCAAAGCTCACCGCTTTATAGAGTTCCTGTAGATAATCAAGCGTCACACTCTTCGGTGCATCGTCCGCATCCATGCTTGCCACCGGTTGCACACACTGCATGAGACTTGTGACCAGAAAGACCAGGAAAGCAGTTTTGCCGTGTGCGATCATACCGTGACCTCCTTTGCCTTTTTATCATCGGCTTCGGGCGACAGACGGTCCTTCCGCATACCGCTGTCTCGTTTCTGATTCTTCTTTGTAGTCATGTAGCACTGCACCACTATCTCCATTTCCTCCATATCAATAGTTTCATTCACCAGAAGAATCTCAGCGAGATCATGGATGAGACGATTATGGCTGCGCAGCAGCTTCTCTGTTTCATCGCAGCAATCGTTCATGATCCTGCGAACCTCAAGATCTATCTCCCGCGAGGTTGCTTCACTGAAATGGCCTTTTATATCGATGTCGCCGAGAAACTGATGTTGTGTCCGACGATACACCATCGAACCGAGCACTCCACTCATGCCCCATTCACAGACCAGCCGATTGGCAATATCGGTTGCGACGGCGATGTCATTTGCCGCTCCCGTGGAAAGATGGTTGAAAACGATCTTCTCGGCAATTCGGCCGCCAAGCAGGACCTTGATCCGATTCAACAGATACACCAGGGAGTAGGTATATCGTTCTTCAACCGGATTCTGCTGAGTCAGGCCGAGGGTAATCCCCCTGGGGATGATGGTGATTTTATGAAGTCTGTCGGTTTCCGGTAGGAACCTGGCGACTATTGCGTGACCCGCCTCGTGGTACGCGATGACCCGGCGTTCCTGTTCATTAATTGCCGCATTCCTGCGTTCGAGTCCCATCAAAATCTTATCCTTTGCCTCCTCAAAGTCGCTCATCTCCACCGATTGCTTTTTATGTCTTGCCGCGGTGAGGGCCGCTTCATTGACCAGATTGGCGATATCCGCACCGCTGAATCCCGGGATCCCTTGCGCAATTACGGTGAGATTGAGGGCTTGTGACACAGTTATTTTTCGGGTGTGAACCTCGAGAATCCTGACCCTGCCGACCAGGCTGGGAAGAGAAACCGTCAACTGCCGGTCAAACCTGCCTGGCCGCAGGAGTGCCGGATCGAGAATATCCGGCCGGTTCGTTGCCGCGATTACTATCACCGTCTCATGACTGGAAAACCCATCCATCTCCACCAGCAAGGCATTGAGAGTCTGTTCCCGCTCTTCATGGGAACTGTTGTTGGCGCCGCCTCTCCTGCCGCCTATCGCATCTATTTCATCTATAAACACAATACAGGGCGCACTCCTCTTAGCCTGACCAAAGAGCTCTCTTACCCTTGAAGCACCTACTCCGGCAAACATCTCGACAAAATCAGCTCCGCCAATGAGATAAAAAGGAACGGAAGCTTCTCCAGCAATAGCCTGGGCCAAAAGCGTCTTGCCGGTGCCGGGGGGACCCTGGAGCAAAACTCCTTTGGGGATACGACCGCCAAGCAGGTTATATTTTTCATGATTTTTCAAGAAATCGACAATTTCTTTCAGTTCTTCGAGGACCTCATCGATTCCGGCAACATCCGCGAAGGTTTTCATGTCACTTGCCCCTGCCCTGATCTGAAAATGATTTTTGCCCCAAACACTGCCCCCGCGAAACGAAACCCTGGCAAGAAAAACCCACAGGCCGATGACAATCATAACCAGCAAAGACACGGTCATGAATCGATTGGCAGCGGTTGGCGGCTCCTCGGCACTGACGACGACTTCATTTGAAAGCAGCAAAGAGACGAGGGCCGGGACATCCGGAGAGAATGTCCGGAACTGCCTGCCGGACCTGTCTTCACCCCGAACTTCCCCTCCCCTGAGGTGGACGGAGGCCACCTGCCTGTTTTTCAGATCGACGAGGAACTCACTGTAGGTGCGCTCGGGTGGTGTCGTTTCCAGTAGCCAGGCGTTGTAGCCGAGTACGCCAAGGATAGTTAGGAAAGTCACAAGCAAACCTGCTTGTACGGTACTTTTCATGTTAGGCCTCCCGTACGAGCCGAAGGATCGCCTTTCTCTTTTTGTCCGGAAGTGGACATAAGTCCGGTCAGCAAATGATCCAGGACAGCAAGATGGTCAGGCCATGCCGCGGTATTCTTACGAAAACAGAATTCATCCAGATAACCCTGCAGATAAACGGCCTTAATGGCTCTTCTATACACAGTATTCAGCCAGGAAACTGCCTGTTGCATGACGAGCTGGCCTCTTTCGAACTGTTCCCTGGTTGGCTGTCTCTGAAGATCCGGAGCAATCCGACAGTGAAGCGACAGCCACCTGCGATCCTTAATCAGCAGGGTCGCATTCCGGTCGACAAGGTTGTTTACCGTATCCGTAATAGTTCCCGGCGAACTTCCGGTAAGAACAGCAAGTCGCACCCGCGCAGTAGCGGAGGACCGGCTCAGTTCCAGGGCCATGCCGATATCCGGCCAAATATCATGCGAAGAAGGTTTGCGGGGCAGGGCTAGCGTATCGAAGAGAACGAGGTCCCGGCACGGTGCGGACTCGGCAAGAGCCGCACCACGTCTAATTTTTTGCAACCAGCTCCAGGCAGTCTGGTAGCAGGAAAGCTCCATCAGTTTCTGCAGCTGCCGGGCGCTCGCGCCCTCGTATTGCGAGCAGAATTGCCAGGCTACCCGCATCCAGGCGACCAGACTTTTTTTGCTGCCATGCATCAAGGTATGAGCAGTGATGGAGGTTTGTTTCCTACAATAACGGCAGACCACTGTATAGGCTGGCGCTATTTCAAGCTGGACAGCACCGCAAAAAGGGCATTTGAATCCCCACGGCCAGCGTTTTTGGAACAGATAGGTTATGCATGCCTGTTCACTTGAAAAAAGTGACCTTAAAAAGTGTTTTTCCGGTAGCATCATCTATCCCAAAGCCCCTTCAGAAGATTTTTCTCCAACCATCCTATCCTTTTCAATATTTGAATAGCATATGTGGTGCCATTTGGACTTCTGCGGTGACAATTCCGGCAGCAAAACGGGATATTGGGGTAATAATTCGAATTTAAAGAAATTCTTTAGAGGTATCTGGAGAAACTGCTTTATGCTTTGGCGGGTGCGGGAGAGGTGAAAGGGTCAGGGTCGATTCGCCGTACAACACAATCATGGCATGTGCGACAGATGTGTGGCAACACTTGTGTCGCGTTCTCTAGCCGGTAAAAATATTCATATCGATATGCAGTTCCCGCATTTTGCGATAGAGGGTTGAGCGATCGACTTTCAGGATACGGGCAGCTTTGGCCTTGTTGCCACCGGCTTTCTTCAAGGCTGATATAATCTCTTCAACAATCTGCTGCTCCTGGTCTGAAAGAGTATACCGGCGAACCACTTCCTTTTGTGGTACATGGCTCCATTGCTGAATTGGCGGGATTTCTGATTGTCCGGGCTGGATCTGCCCTGCGATTTCCTCCGGCAGGTGCTCCGTGGAGATGGTTGTGCCCTGGCAGAGTATACACGCCCTTTCAATGGAATGTTCGAGCTGTCGCACATTTCCCGGCCAGTTGTATTGGCAGAGAAGCGAGAGAGCCTGCTCGGAAATACCGGTGATCCCCTTATGCAGTGTGCCGGCGAAAACATGAATAAAATGGTTGGTAAGAAGGGCAATGTCACCTGTGCGGGCAACCAGGGGAGGGAGATGAATTTCGATAATCAACAGGCGAAAGTAGAGATCTTCCCTGAAACTGCCTTCCTGCACTTTTTCCCGGAGATTCACGTTCGTTGCAGCTATGACCCGCACGTCAGCCAGGATTTCCTTATCACTGCCAACCGGATAGAAAGTCTTTTCCTGCAGAAAACGAAGCAGTCTCAATTGCATGACCTTCGAGATGTCGCCTATCTCGTCCAGGAACAGGGTACCGCCCTCGGCCTGAAGAATTCGTCCCATTCTATTTTCGTCGGCCCCGGTAAAAGAACCTTTTTTATGCCCGAACAGTTCGCTCTCGAGCAAATTGTCCTGTATCGCAGTGCAATCGACCATGACCAGAGGTTTATCGCGCCGGGGACTTTCCCGGTGGAGGGCCTCCACCACCAGTTCCTTGCCGGTACCACTGGCTCCAGTGATCAGTACTGAGGTATCGACTCTGCCGATTTTTTCTATAAGTACATAGACATTCTGCATAGCCGGGCTGGCGCCGATCAATTGATGAAATTGTATTTTTTCCGATCTCTGGTTCTGCTCTTTAAAAGTCATATCCCTTACGACCAGCACCGCACCTACCGGTGATCCCGCCCCGCTATCCAACGGGCAGATACAGATACTCAGTACTTTAACCATGTCATCCAGCAAATATTCCAGCCGATGATCGCTCACCTCAACGCCTGTTTTCAAAACCCGAGCCGTATCGTCGGCAAGTTGCTGCAGTCCGGAATTCTGCCTTATAATATTAGCCAGGTTTTCACCTTCAACCATTTGCATCCGTTGAAAAAGCGCTGTAGCGGCAGTATTCATTTTCATAATGGTCATGCTCGGATCAACGGATATAATACTGTCCGAGACACTTTTGAATATCGTTTCCAGGAAACATCTGTATTGTTCCCGGTCAAGTTCCGCAGCCTGTTTTGCCTGCTCAAGATGATACTGTTGGATGGCGAGGCGGGCAATTTTCAGAAGCGCTTCCTTTTCGACCGGCTTGGCCAGATAATCGAAGGCACCGAGGCGGACGGCCTCCGAGGCCGTCTCAAAATGGGGATAGCCGGTTATGATCACCACCGGACAAGTGACCCCAAGTTGCCTGAATCGTTTCAGCAGATCAATGCCGGAATGACTTTCCAGGACAATATCGCAGATAATAAGGTCAAACATACGGGTTGAGACCGCCTTTATTGCCTCCGCAAAAGAAGCGACCGCCAGCACGGTTCTATATCCGGCACGTTGCAGAAATATGCGGAAGGTACGCCTCAAGCTGACTTCATCGTCGACAATAAGGATGGCCGCATCTTCAATTTTTGCGAGCGACATGGCATTATCCGGCATTTTTATTATTTATAGGTGTTCATGTCCCGAAAAACCACAACAGCCCCAGTCAGCATGCCGCGGTCCCTGATGGGGGTGCTGACATACTCAACGGGGAAACTTGTACCGTTTTTACACCAGAAAACATCACCGGTTTTGTAGTGCACCTGTCCATCTCTATAGGCCATGTAGATAGGGCACAACTCCACTGGATGAATAGACCCATCGGTCCGGGTATGGTGAATTAACTGATGGTGCGTATTGCCAAGCATCTCCTCCACCTCCCAGCCAAGCATAAGGGAGGCAGCCGTATTCATGAAAATCACCCTGCCCTGATTGTCCAGGCCAAGGATTCCTTCTCCTGCTGAGTTTAAGATGAGATTCAGCTGTTTTTGCAGCTCCCGGGCTTCCTCTTCAGCCTGAATACGTTCAGCGATCTCCCTGTTCAGTGCTCCATTGACCGTCTGCAGCTCATAGGTCCTTTTCTCTATCGCTTCTTCAAACTGGGTTTGCAGGTTTCGGCCGGAGCTCTTTTCGATGGCCAGCTCTTCTTCAAGCCTGCTGATGGTTTTTTCCTGCTGAGCAAGAAAAGAGTAGACTGTCAGTAGCACGGTGACAAGGAGTACGAGCATCAGGACACTGGTTGCGACAATCGACCCACTGCTGCCCGGCTGACCGGTCTCTTTATACCACAGTGCTGCAAGACAGGAAAAAACAGCAAATTCAGCGATAACCGCTGAGCCTGTAACAAAATATTTTTTCATGTTGTCTCACTGGACGGTTTCACCGGCAAATCAACAGTGAATTTCGTCCATTCCCCAAAGTTACTTTGCACCCTTATGTATCCCCCATGGTCACGTACCAGACCGTGACTGATACTTAAACCGAGACCGGTCCCTTCTCCCTTCGGTTTGGTGGAAAAAAATGGGTCGAACAGTCTCTCCCGGATTTCCGGTGCGATCCCGGTGCCATGATCCGTGAATGTCAACCTGATCATCGGCAATTCGTTGCGGCTGATGAGTTCACCTGTTATCTCAAGCTGTTTTGCGGGACAGGGTTTCGGATAACGCTGATTCAGGGCATATCTGGCATTGCTGATTATGTTGAGAACCACCTGCTGCAGCTGCTGCTCATTGCACATCAGGGGAGGAAGCGGCTCTTTGATATCGACGGAACAGACAATTCCGTCCTTATTCAAGAGATGAGCGACCAATCTATGGCAATTTGCAATCATTTTCTCCATTTGGGCAGGAGCAAGAATTTCTTCCCTGCGCCGTGCAAAATCAAGGAGATTGGAAACAATCCCCGCAATCCTTTTTCCTTCACTGATAATGCTGTTCAGGTTTTCGGCTGTTTCCGGATCTTCGGGTTCGTCGAGTATTATCCGAGCATAGTTAATAATACCGTTTATCGGATTGTTTATTTCATGGGCGATTCCGGAGGCCAGCTCTCCGATTGCGGCCAATTGAGATGCTCTGATCGCCTCTGCTCTGACGACCTCCTCTTCGGTGAGGTTACGGGCCAGCAGAAGGGTTGCATTGATTTCCCCGTTTTCTTCGACCAGTGGGCTGACTGTCAACATATACGTGCCATGAAGGCCGTGCAGTTCTGTTTCGGTTATCTGAGTTTTCTGATAGCCAATAAACTCCTCCAGCGGGCATTGGTTTTTTCCGGCATGGCCTCCATGGAGGATATCGCATACTTTCTGGCCAATGACCTGGTTCCGAAGTTTCTTCGCGGCGGCACAGGTTGCTGGATTCGCCTCGAGGATTCTATTGTCGTTGGATACCAGCAAAGCGGGGTCCTGGATGGCAATGAAAATTTTTTCCCAGCGGGCCGTCAACCTATTGAGCTGCTGGTCTGCAGCCAGTTTTTCGGTTTCATCGATGCCTATCATGACTAGCCCCACCTGGCCCTGTTCAATATTGTGCCTGATGGAACCGTGCCAGCTGATGAAGCGTTCAGTGCCGTTTTTGGTAAGCAGTGGTGCCGATAAATGTATGTTCGCCTGCGCTCCCTTCAGAGTTTCCGAAAAAACGTGCTGAAACTCAAGCCGCTTGCGGGGAGATGCCATAACATCAACCCAATATTTTCCGAGTACGTCCCTCTCGTCGTAGCCGGTTACCTGTTCCGCCCGCCGATTGAAAGATACAATCGTTCCACAGGGACTGATCGTCACCATCAGGGCCTGAATAGTATCGACAATGTCCTTGTTGAAATCCCTTTCAATTTTCAGTTTTCGGGCTGTATCCTGAGAATACAGTGCCAGAGCTATATCATCGATGACATGGGCAATAAATTCCGTTTTCAGGTGGCATGTACTGACCTGTTCCTCGCAGTGCATGGCCACGAAACCGTATATTTTGTCCTGATAAACTACTGGCCAGATGGCACAATTGTAGGTGAGAAATTTATCTTTTCCGACCGGTTCAGTTGTTAAGTGGGAAAAGAGCGGTTTGGTAAGCGAGGTCAGGTCGCCTCTCAGTTGCTTATCGAATATATCTGTGAGATGCTTTTGTGTTGAAAGGTCCGTCAGGGTAACGGGAGGTGCTGCAGCAAAGGAAGTCAGACGACTGGTCTCTCTGTCGATATCTCCAGCCCAGACAAATTTGCAGTGAAAGGCATCTGCCAGAATGTTACAGCAATGCTGAAATATAATTGCATAACTTTGTTCTTCAGGATCGCACAGACTGTGCTCCCTGATAGCAGTCAACAAACTGTTACGATGCTGAAACAACTTGAGGGCTTCAGCATCCTTTTCTTTCAATGGTCTTGCCATTCGTCGCCGCCTTCGTGGATGGTGTGGATGGTATGTCACTCCAAATCCCGACCGACCTGCTGAAGAGTTGACCAGACGTATTTCCAGGCCTGTTCTGCCAGTGTGTGTCCCTCTCTATTATACTAAATTCGACCGCAAAGTCGCTGCTTAACTGAAAATCAACTTCCTTTTCGTGACAATACTATCAAACATGAGTATTGCCCCCGGGATCAGGTGATAGCAACGAAACGGTTTCCTGGTCTCCTATGGTAAGACTTTTTCAGCCGGTTCAGATTTCATCTCATACGGCGACAGCGGCAAAAATTTCCGGTTTCTCATTTGTCTATAAAAGACCGGGATTGTGCAAAGAACAATCCCGGTCTCCCGTCCCTCTTTCCAAACATCGGGGCTGATTTTTGAAGGTAAAAGGAACGGTAATGCACTACAGCCAATCATATACGCTGTTTTTCCTTCCTCACCTGGTCTGCCATGTAGCAGTTTACTGCTTCCTGCAGGGTACGTACGGCAAGGTGGGCGCAATGCTCTTCAGCTTCCGGAAAAGTGCCTATCTCGCGAAGGACATCGGCTCCGGTCATATCCAACACCTCCACAAGAGACTTGTTCAATGCCAGTTCAGCGGTAAAGCTGCCGGCAATGGAGCTGGAGCTGCAACCGTCGGTGACATAGCTTGCCTGCTCAATCCTGTCATCCTTCAACCTGATATACATCTCCATGGTATCGCCACAACTACCCTTGAGACGAGCATGGCTGTCCGCATTTTTCATAACCCCGCAATACCTGGGGTTTCTCCAGCGGTCAAAACCCTTATTGCCAAGGGCGTTCTTCGCTTCGGCAAATATCTTGTCCTGGATTTTATGTATCAGTTCATCAAATTCCCGATCTTTCATTGTATCCCTGCCTTCGATAATCTGACCGCATTGAAGGGAGTCCTTACCATTTACATGCTCACTGCGTTTCTACCAGTGCCCCTCCACATTGGCATTCTCACTAAACACCAGCTTGCCATCAAGAAAAGTTTTCACCACCTGTTCGACGGTTCCCGTGACATCGCTGACCACCTTCATCTCCGCCGCCTGGAGGGTTCTAAAGGCATTTGGACCGCAGTATCCGGTAAGCAACACCTCGGCACCCTTATCGGCGACCATGGTCGCAGCCTGAATGCCTGCTCCCTTGAATGCATTGACATTTGCGCTGTTATCAAGGACCTCGTAGTCCATTGAATCCGTATCGACGATAAGGATATAGGGTGCCCGGCCAAATCTGGGATCCACCTCGTCGAAGAGGTGCGTTCCTTTTGCAGTAACCGCAATTTTCATGACGTCCCCTCTTGAAATCTTGTTTGAAGAATTATCCTTGAACGCCGCCGCCACAAACCTGATCGTCTCCGATCATCGCCAGCGTTCCGGCAATCATATCTTCCACCACCGGACGAATATCCCGGCGTTCACCATCATAGTAGACATCGATGCCAACCTGTTTAAAACCCATGAGCGGCCGCATCCCTATGCCCCCGACCACCAGTCTCTGTACCTTGTTTTCAGCCAGTAACTGGACGGGAACCATACACCCGCCCTGGACGTGCTCCCTGTTGGCCAGGATGGACACCTCTTTAATCTGTCCGTCTTCCACATCCACCAGGGTGAAAACATCACAATGCCCGAAATGTCCGGCGCGCAGACCGTCAAGACCCCCATTTCCTTCGGAAGGAACTGCAATACGTACCTTAGCCATTCTTCTCACTCCTTTTTACGTTATTGTTTTTGTTATTGAATAGTTGCAGAAAAATTCCGTATCCCCATGCTGTTCATTGCCGGAAAGGACAATACCTTTTGCCAGATTTCTCCTATTGCCACTGCCGCCGGTGACTCCGGGGCATGTTCCAAAATATTTTTCCCTTCGATCATCGCTTTGATAAAAGCCGGATCAAATGGAATTCGACCGAGGAGCTGCATGTTTCGTGTCAGCCCATAGGCTTCAATCTTTTCGGTCATCGCCAAGTTGAGATCGAATTTATTAACGCAGACAAGCCCGGGTACCTTGAAATGAGCGGCAAGTTCAGCAACCCGCTGCATATCGTGCAGACCCGAGACGGTTGGTTCGACAATGATCGCCAGTGCTGTCGCGCCACCGATGGAGGCGATCACCGGACAACCGATGCCAGGAGGACCATCGGTCAGGATCAGCTCGTACCCTCTGTCTTCGGCCAGTTTTCTGGTTTCCTGGCGCACCAGGCTGACCAGCTTACCGGAATTTTCTTCGGCTATCCCTAACCTGGCATGCACCATTGGTCCGTAACGGGTGTCGGAGATAAACCATTCGCCGCATTTCTTGACCGGAAAATCAATGGCTTGTTCCGGGCAGAGATCGACACACACGCCACACCCTTCGCAACTTATCGGATCGACGACATAGTCTTTGGAAATCGCATCAAAATGGCACAGGTCACGGCATTTGCCGCAGCCGATACAGTCATCCAGCCTGATTTCTGCCTGGCAGCCACCCAGGAAATCCGTTTTTTTCCGCACCAGCGGGGCCATCAAAAGATGAAGATCCGCTGCGTCGACATCAGCGTCGCAGAGCACTCCGTTTTGCGCAAGACAGGCAAAGGCAGCCGTAATACTGGTTTTACCCGTCCCGCCCTTGCCGCTTACGACAACCAATTCTCTGATCATTGTATTTGCCCTCCACCATGCACCAGGTCTTCAATTCGCCGGTAAAGGGCGCGAAATACCTCTCGCCACTCAGGCATGATTTCAACGATTGGCGTACCGCAGGAGTATGCTTCGGCAATTTTCCGGTCAAAAGGAATTGTCAACAACACGGGCACGCCTTCCTGTTTTGCATAGTCAAGTACTCCGTCATCACCCATATCCGAACGGTTGATAATGACACCACTGGGAATACCGAGTACTTTTACCGCCTCGACCGCCAATTGCAGATCATGGAGTCCAAAGGGTGTTGGTTCGGTGACCAGAACGACGAAGTCACTCCCCTTCATTGCCGCTATGACCGGACAGGATGTTCCCGGAGGCGCATCGATAATGGTTATTCCCTTACTGTTTTGATGCGTCCTGACCTTTTTAATCAAAGGAGGTGACATGGCCTCGCCAACCCGCAGTCGTCCTTGAACAAAACCCAGCTCAGCACAGTATCCCATATCGATTGTACCCAACTGCCGCTCTCCGCTCTGCACTGCCCCCTCCGGACAGACAACCATGCATCCGCCGCAGCTGTGACAAAGTTCCGGAAAAACCAATACCTTTTTTCCCACCACGGTGAGGGCACGAAACCTGCATATCTCCGAGCATTTTTTACAGCCCGTGCACAATTGGTTGTCGATGACCGGAATGGCGGTATGCACTGCTTCCGTCTCAATTAACTCGGGTGCGAGGAAGAGATGGGCATTCGGCTCCTCCACATCGCAATCCAGAAACCTGGTGTGACTGCCTAAAGAAAGGGCCAGGTTTGTAGCCACAGTGGTCTTACCGGTACCGCCTTTACCACTTGCAATACTGATGATCATTTTCTTTTTTTCTCCCGACTTGCGGATTTACATCCCAATCAGTGCATCGATTGACTCGAGCATCCGCACCATGTTCGCAGCCTCATCAGGCCCCGGATTAACCGGTAATTGCATAAAAACGCCCAGCCCTTCCGTTGCTTCATGAAAGTCTTTGGATGAGAGGGGACTGACCATGGCGCAATTGATGAGCGGGTACTTCTTTATCAATGCACGAATAAAATTCAGTGCATCACCATCCGCCAGGATTTCATCAGTAATGACAACGTCAATCCTGCCATGATGCAGGCAATCCCACGCCTCTTCTGCCGAGCCGACTCTCTTGACGGTAATAGCCTTTCTTCCGGACAAATCGTCGACAAAACCCGCCAAAGAACCGGGAGCCTTGCCGACTAACAAAATATTCAACATTCATTTCTCCAGTTCATCGTCCGGTGATTTCGGGCGACATCTCTTTACCGGTCGTGAGGGCAGCTATTTTTTCCTCAAGGGTACCGATTCTTCTCTGTGCTGCCAGATACTGTTCTTTTAGCAATCTCAACTCGTTAGATTCTTCGACGCCACGTTTTGATTCGTTACCGATGTCTCCAGTGGATCTTCTCCCCTGCCCCATCCCGCGGCCTTGCCCCCTTCCGATGCCATATCCCCTGCCTCTGCCTTGGATATTTTCATCATTTGGCAATGCTCTTTTTTCCGGTCGCCGACAAATTCCTTTCTGTCTTCCCGTCATTGCTCCCATCCCTTCAGGGCCCTGCTTATTTAATCCTGGCATGCTCTGCCTCCTTGTTATAATGTTGTTTTTCTTTTGCCTCGTTCACCCGCAAATTTACCTTTGGAATCACTGGCGATAACTTCCAGTTCCCTGCCGATTCCCTTGTCCCGTCGTCCGACCTTTCTCATCCGGCAGCATCTGCTATGACCACAGCCGGGCATAACAAATTGTTTGAGATCTTCGCCCTGAACAAAGCATTGCAGTATCTGCTCCGTCTCCCCGGTTAAAAAAGGAATTACTTCTATCCTCTGCGACTCGAGCAAACGAAGAGGTCCTTCGCAGAGTGCGCCACAGAGCAAGACTCGAACCTCTAGTTCTGCAAGCAGCCGCAGGCATACATTGAATATGGTTGCCTGCAGCAGGTGTATTTTTCGGTCAACCACCATCTCTTCCCGGATTTCCGCAACCAAAAGGGTTTTAGCGGAGTCGAAAACCGGTGAAATCCGATTGCCCCATACGGTAATGGCGACATTCATAGCCGATGCTCCTTTTCCATAATCACTATCAATTAAAGCAATCAGTGGACCCAACGGCTAAAAAAATCACAAAATATTTTAATTTCGGAATGTTACGAGATATGACAAGAAAAATGAATGCAACTAATGAGGGAAATAGTCGCACAAAAGCGACTGAAGGCGACCTTGCATGGTCGCCAAACTGCGACTCTATGAAGTTTTACTGCGGCCGGAACGGCCATCTATTTCCGGAAGGGTAATCTGATATTTTTTCAACTTGCGAAAAAGAGTACTCTTATGGACTCCCAGATATTTTGCCGTAGCGAGTCTATTGTAATTATTTTGCCGCAGGGCTTCGACAATAATTTCCTTTTCACTCAACCCGACACTTTCCACCATGCTCAACCGGACATCATCCTGCTTTCTTCCGCGTTGCTGGAGATACGGCGGCAGATGGGATGGTTCGATCTCTCCTTCGTGGCAGAGAACAAAACCGTGTTCTATGATATTTTCCAGTTCTCTGATATTTCCCGGATACTCATGGGTGAGAAGCAATGACATTGCTTCCTTGCTGATTCCCGATACCGCCCGGCCTTTAATATGATTCATTTTTCGGATAAACCGCTCAACGAGCAGAGGAAGATCCTCCATTCTTTCCCGCAGGGGCGGAAGCTGAAAACGAATGATATTGATCCGATAAAAAAGGTCGCGACGAAACAGTCCGTTTTCGACCATCTGGCCAAGATCACGATTGGTCGCGGCAACTATTCTGGTCTCGGTCTTTACCTTTTCCACACTCCCCAGCGGTTGAAACTCCTTCTCCTCCAGGACCCGAAGGAGTCTGACCTGAAAGGCAGCACTTGTATCACCGATCTCATCGAGAAGAATCGTCCCTTTACCTGCCGCCTGAAACAGTCCCGGCTTGTCTTTTTCGGCATTGGTAAAGGCACCGGCCTTATAGCCAAAAAGTTCGGACTCCAGCAGGGTGTCCGGGAGGGCGCCACAATTGATGGCCACAAAGGGCTCGTCCTTTCGAAAGGAGAGATTGTGCAGCGCAGAGGCCATAAGTTCCTTGCCGGTACCGGTTTCCCCTTCAAGCAGGACAGTACTATCGCTTTCCGCTACCTGCTGGAGAATATTGAAAATCTTTTTCATCGCTTTACTACGGCTGACCATGTCGCCAACTTCAAAATTGCCGGTCAGTTCACGACGCAGCTCCTCCACCAGGCTGTGGTCACGAAACGTCTCGACACCGCCCAGGATTTCGCCTTTCTCATTTTTCAGAGGTGAGGTCGACACCCCAATGGGAATACGCTGCTGGCGGTTATTGATAATATAGGTCCGGCTGGAGACAAAGGATTTTCCCTCCTGCATTGTCCTTTTTAGGGCACAGTCCCCCTCGCACATGTTCGAGCGAAAAACTTCCCAGCAATAGCGACCGATGGCCTCGTCACGGCTCGTACCGGTGATTTCTTCAGCGGCCCGGTTAAAACTGGTTATCCGCCAGTTATGGTCGACGGTGAAAACTCCATCGGAGATTGATTCGAGGATTATTTCATTGGCAGCCGTTGCAATCGACGAGGATTCTTTCATCACTCACCTCTTTTTTCGATCGCTTTGAGGACATAGGGATAGATATTATCCGTTATTATTTTATAGCCCTGTGCATTCGGATGAACCCCGTCTCCCAGACTCAATTGACTCCTCATGGCCACACCTTCCAAAAAAAACGGATAGAATACCACATCGAACTCATCGGCAAGTTTCGGATAGATGCGGTTGAATTTTGCCACGTAGGCCGGTCCCATATTCCATACCATTTTCATTCCGGCCAGCAGAACCATCACCTTTCTGTCGGCCAACAACTGCAGGATATCTCGGATATTTTTTTCGGCCAGCTGCGGATCAATGCCACGAAGTCCATCGTTTGCCCCCGTTTCCAGGATAACGATATCCGGGTCGAGGGTGAGAATCCATTCAATACGGGAAAGCGTCCCGCTGCTGGTCTCACCGCTGACTCCAGCGTTCACCACCCGATACCGGTACCCGTCCGCCTGTAATTTACTCTCCAGTAATACCGGATAACTTTCGCTCTCATCCAAGCCGTATCCCGCAGTTAGACTGTCCCCCACCGCCACGATTGTTTTCATCTTCTCGCTCTGCGTCTTTTCTTCTAACTTGTCATCCTGTTCCTGCTTACAGCCGTTGATCGACAGGCAGAGCAGAAAAATGATCACAAGAAATGTCCGTCCCATATCCTGTCATTCCTCCCCGGGCTGTCCGAATTTCCTAAAGATGCCTCGCATAACAGTTTCCCCTAGAACTGCTCCCGGAGGAACCGGACCGGTTTCTGGCGCAGAATCGACATGGAACTCAAGAGCCCCAGCGAAACCACCAGCCCAACCGTCAATGCCAGCATGCTACCACAAGCCAGCCAACTCGGGTAATAGTCAATGTCAAACAAAAAACGGCAGAGCCCCCAGCTACCAACCTGGGCAACGAGAATGGCACAGCCGCCGCTGAGAAGGGCGAGCAGGAGGTTCTCGACAATAAACACCCGCAGCACAAAACGGGAATCGGCGCCAAGGACTTTATAATAAACCGCCTCCTTCATTCTGGCCAGCCTTGTTGCCAGGATCGAGCTGACCAGAATCAGGGCGCCGGCCAGGATGGAAAACGAGGCAAAGAAATTGATAATTTCGGTCAGCTTTCGCATGATCTTCCCAAGCTCTGCCGCTGTTTCACTGACATTGATGGTACTTATATTCGGGAAACGGTTGACGATGCTATTTTCCAGATGGCTAATGCCGGCCTTTTCCACCTTTAAGGCGCCGAAGAAGGTTTGCGGCGCAGTCTCGAGGACTTTTGCCGGGAAGACAAAGTAGAAATAGGGATAGAGTTTCGATTTGGTACGGCTGCGTATCGATCTGACCTCGGCCTGCATCGGTACCCCCTGAATATTGAACTGCAGCAGGTCACCGACCTTCATGTCCCCCATCTCCGCCACGGTGTCAAGAATGGAAACCGGAACCGGGCCGTTCTGCCCGTTATCTTTACCAAAAAGAGAACGGCCTTCGAGAAAGATTTCATCATCGAGGAGTCTATTCCGGTAGGTAAGGTTGAATTCACGGGCCAGGCTGTCGCCTCTTCTTTTTAACTCCTCTTTCCGGTTGATTCTTTCTCCGTTGATCGAGGTGAGACGGGCACGGATTATCGGGAAGAGCTCCACCTTCGCGCCAACCAGATCAAGAAATTCCTGCCGCTGGTTCTTCTGAATGTCCAGACAAAAAAGGTTTGGAGCATCGGCAGGATAGGATGCGATATAGGTTCCATGGAGCGTCTCTTCCACCAGATAAATAGTCAGCAGCACCGAAAGAGCCGAGGCAAGCGTCACAACAATCGCCCGGGTGGCATTCCCCGGACGAAGCAGGCTACGAACGGCCTGCCTGAGCGGCAGTGAAACAATCCTGACACAAGAGAGTAAGGAAAGTAACAGGTTGATTAACACCGAAATAACCGCAATGAGAGCCAGAACACCACCGATGAAGTAGAGCCCGATGCGAACATCTTCCAACTGCAGCCCGACAAGGCCGATGAGCAGAACGATGCCGAAACCGATCAACAGATATGATCTTCTGTTTTGCCGGCGGTGATCAATTTCCTTTCTGAAGATGGCAGCCGGTTTGACATTTTTAATTCGACTGAGTGGCAGATAGGTAAAAAAACTCACCACCGCCAGGCCCAGCCCAATGCCCTCCAGAACATCGAGCACTGTCCCACCGAGAGCTATCCTGTCGGGGAGCAAACCGTCAAACAGGCTGGTAAAGCTCTTTTCGAGCAGCAGACCTGAGAGAATCCCAAGACCGCAGCCAATGCCGCTCAAGATAAACACAATAACCAGATAATGGCGCAGCAAAAAGGAACCGGTTGCCCCCAGTGACCGGAGAATGGCGAAACTCTTTTCCTTCTGCCGCAACAGCGCAGCAAGAGAGCTCTGCATGCCGATTCCGGCCAGAAGCAGGGTAAAGACAGAGACCAGAGATAAGAAGAACAGCAGGTTATCAAAAAAACGTTTCACCCGGGAGTTCGCCGTGGCAGAGGTGGTGACACGTTCCTGGCCAAAGATCGCCTTTTCCTGGAGGCTGGCCGCGGTTTTGTCGATTTCGTCATGATCGCTCAATTTTAAGAGCGCCTCATATTCTACCCTGCTGCCCTTTTGAACCAGATCCATCTGGGCAAGATCGTCCGCGGAAACAAAAATTCTCGGGCCAAAATTAAAGAAATCGACAGGCCGAAGAGATTCCCGGCTGATTATATCGACGATTTCAAATGAACTTGCACCAAGAAACAACCGATCACCCAGGACAAGATTGAGTCGCTGCAACACTGCCGGGGCGACAATAGCCCTCCCCGGCCGAAGAACAGCAGAAAAGTTCCGGCCTGAAACCAACTCAACCACTCCATAGAGCGGGTAACCATCTTCCACCGCCTTAATGTTACTAAAAAGGGAGTCCTGACCATCCCCTCTCCTGGCAACCGAATAAAACTCCCAGGTTCGAATGGTTTTCAAGTTGCCATCCCGGCGGAGCCTCGCCAATTCCTGCTGCAGGGGCTGCGAGAAGTCATAATGCGAGTGGATAATGATATCCCCTCCATGCAGCCCCTTGGCGTCGTTGACGATCGACTGCCGAACATCATGGCGGAAACTGTTTATGGCCACAATACTTATCAGCGACAAGGCAACACAGAGCACGAAGACCCCCGCCTGGCTCTTGCTATGCAGCATCTCCCGTTTGAGGAAACGAACATTCATCGCCGCACTCACCCTTCTTCCAGGATCCTGCCATCGTGAAGGCGGATTACCCTGTCCGCACGAGCTGCCAGCGACCGGCTGTGGGTGGCCATCACCAGGGTCAGCTGGCGGTCGTGATGCAGCTCCAGTAAAAGCTTGATAATACCTTCGCTGTTCTCGGAATCAAGATTACCGGTCGGCTCATCAGCGAAGACTATTCCCGGATCATTGACCAGGGCCCGGCAAATAGCGACCCGCTGCTGTTCCCCTCCGGAAAGTTGCTCGGGAAAATTGCTGCCCCGATGTCCAAGTCCCACCCGGTCGAGGAGCGCCTGCGCCTTTTTACGGGCATTGGCATCTTTTTTCAGTTCGGCGGGAAACATGACATTTTCAAGACCGTTGAGGGAAGGAATCAGATGAAAGGCCTGAAAGACAAAACCTGTGAGCTCGTTGCGAACAGGAGCCAGCTGATCCTCGGTCAGGTCGGTAATATCGTTACCTGCGATCCTGATTCTGCCGCTGGTCGGTCGGTCAAGTCCGGACAGCACACTGAGCAGGGTTGTTTTTCCGCTGCCGCTGCTGCCCGCAACGACAAGAAATTCCCCCTTGCTGATCATCAAAGAGATGTCCTGCAGCACAGTGATCTGCTGACCGGCAAGAAAATAATGTTTGGAAAGTTTTTCGACGACAAGAATGGTTTCCGGCATAATCCTCCTGGAGTATCGAGTCTTGGGTGGCAGCATTTGCTGTTTCCTGCTTATGATAACCACTCGCGATGAAAATTCGAGCACCCTCCACTGCTTTCTCCTCTCTCACCCGGTTATAGTCTGTCAATAATCCAGGGAGTAATTACCAGTCTGTGGGGCTATATTGAAAACAGTATCTCGCAAAAGCTATATACTCGGTAGCGTGGATAGTTTCCAGCAGGACTATAAGTCTTGAGAATGAAGACAAATATTCTCCAGCAAGCGAGTTTTTTATGTCAGGGGTAATCGATGTTAAGAAGCTGATTTACGAGAAGGAATAAAAAGAGATGTTTGTCGGTTACAATTGAAGCGGGAAAGACAGCAGTAGAAAACTTGCTTGTAATAAAGGAAGAAATGCCTGGATACTTATTGCATTGTGGCACTCTGATAATAGCACCTCCCTGTTTCAGGAAGGTGCTATTAAGAATTCGGATTTTCTGGATTAGTTACTGATCAATCAAAAATGTGTCAAGAGTTTCTCCGGCTTCAATGCGGGCCTTAAAGACGTTAGGCATGCGACCTTGACCGGTCCAGGTGATATGTTCTCCTGCTTCATTCCAGATCTCATATTTCGGCTGACGGGGTGATCGTTTCCCGTGTTTCTCTGAAGTTGCATCCTGTAGCTCATCAGGATCGATACCATCTGCAGCCAGTAATTCACGATACTTTTTAATTTTTTCAATTCTCTCGGCATTCTCGATTTTCGCGGCCTCTTCATCGGCAATTCGATCATCGATAATCTTCTGAAGTTTGCTTTTAACCTCTTCCAATTGTTCAACGCCTAATTCTTTTATAGCGCTTTTAAAACGACGGGCATGGGTAATAATTCTTAAAAAATCATTCATCTCTCTTCCTCTTTTTTAAATTTTTCAGACGCATTTAAAAATGCCGTTTATGAATTCAATAGCAATAATAATAATGTCTAATATTTTTTTCAAGGTTTGAAACAATTTATTTCGTCTTCCATAAAAAATAGTTCCATCGATTTTTTTATCTTTTCTCTACACCCTTATGATATATATTCCCAAGGCTTTTCCCTAACTTTTTGGTGTTGCCAAAATAAAATCCATGCCGTTTTTTTGCAAAGAGGCGGGGCCGGCTTGACATTATCGGTAATAGATTCCTTCTGACTGTGATTTTTGAGTTTCCAATTGTCTGCCGATTTCAGTAAAACGTATAATCGTATTCAAGCAGGGATAGAGGCTTGTGTCCGCGCTCCTTCTGGTATATTATTTTTTTCTTTCGGCAGGGTGCGACAGAAAAAAATAATATCCTTTTTACGCTTGACGCACGCAGGAAGAAAAGACGGACAGCAATATTCGCCGCGCCGATCGTCGTGCCGGGTCCTGGCCGGAGTTATTATAGTGTCATACAAATTGACCGGTTTTATAACGGGAGTAGGGTGGCATAACAGATGAAGGGGTAGAGAACATATCCTGCCATGATGGCTCACGAACCAGGCCTGGATCGGCCTTTGAAAAAAACATAGAGTACGTATCGATTGATCCATGAATGAAAATTCTCCCTACCTCATTGAACTACGGGGCATGACCAAAACCTTTCCGGGCGTGCTGGCAAACGATGGGGTGGATTTAAAAATAAAGCCCGGGGAAATACACGCCCTGCTTGGCGAGAACGGTGCCGGAAAATCGACGCTGGTCAAGATGATTTACGGCATTCTCAAGCCGGACGCCGGCACGATCTTTTTCAACGGCAGGCAGGTCGAGATCGACTCACCCGCCCAGGCCCGGGACTTGGGGATCGCCATGGTCTTCCAGCACTTTTCGCTGTTTGATTCCCTCTCCGTGGTGGAAAATATTTCCCTGGGCATGAAAAAGGCGGTCAAACTCGACAAACTGGCCGGGGAAATTACCGAAATCTCCAGACGGTACGGTTTGCCCCTCGACCCGAATCGCCATGTGTACACCTTATCCGTCGGCGAGCGGCAGCGAATTGAGATAATTCGCTGTCTTCTTCAGGAGCCGCAATTACTGGTGATGGATGAACCGACTTCGGTTCTGACCCCCCAGGAGGTCAAGAAGCTTTTCTCCACCCTCAACCGACTGGCGGACGAGGGGCTGGCCATCCTCTATATCAGCCATAAACTCGATGAGATTAAGGCCCTTTGTCATCATGCCACCATCCTGCGGCTTGGCAGACGGGTCGCCAGAGTCAATATAGATACGGAGAGCACCTCGTCTCTCGCCATGATGATGATGGGCGAAGAACTTGAAAAAATCGAGAGGCCCCCGAAAGCTACTGCCGGTGAGGTTCGCCTGAAGGTTACAAAACTGGATATGCCTGCCGCAGACAGCACCGGCATATCCCTGACAGACATCCATCTTGAAGTGAGAGCCGGGGAAATCGTCGGCATTGCCGGTGTCGCCGGCAATGGACAGGACGAATTGCTCCGGGCCCTCAATGGCGAGGAGAGCTGTCAGTCTGGCGGATGCATAATTATTGAAAACCTGCACTCAGGAAAACTCGGCCCCAATGCCCGCCGCAAGGCAGGGCTGGCCAGTGTCCCGGAAAAGAGACTGGGCCACGGCGCCATCCCCGATATGGATCTGGTCGACAACGCCTTCATGACCGGCTTTCAGCGCATGGGTTTATTGGCGAGAGGTTTGATCAATTACCCAAAAACAAGAAATTTCGCCCACAAGGTGATTGCCGACTTCTCGGTCAAGACCTCCGGTTCTGGCGTGCCGGCCAACAGCCTGTCCGGCGGCAATTTACAGAAATTCATAATCGGCAGGGAACTCACCCAGCAACCGGATATCCTCATCGTCTCCCAGCCGACCTGGGGGGTCGATGCCGGCGCCACCCAGACAATCCGAAAGTCCTTACGCAGGCTGGCTGACAAGGGAGCTGCGGTGCTGATTATTTCTCAGGATCTAGATGAATTAATGGAAATGTCCGATAGAATCGGGGCAATCTGCGGCGGCAGGTTGTCACCCTTTTATCCGACAACGGAGATGACGGTGGAAAAGGTCGGAATGCTCATGGCCGGCGTCACACTTGAAAAAGGAGATGGCAATGTGGCCCCGCTTGGTTAAAAGGCAAATTCCGTCCAGCTTGATGGTCTACCTGTCCCCGGTTCTGGCGCTGGTGCTGTCTCTTTTGGCCGGGGTTGTTCTCTTTTATATAATGGGCGTTTCTCCCCTGGCTGCCCTGCATGCGTTTTTCATCGAGCCGCTGTCGACCGGCTACGGACTGGCGGAGCTTGGGGTTAAAGCCACACCTCTCGTTCTTATCGGGGTCGCCCTGGCCTTAGGCTTTAAAGCCGGAGTCTGGAATATCGGTGCCGAGGGCCAGCTGACCATGGGCGCCTTATGCGGCAGCCTGGTGGCACTGTATTTTTATGATCAGGATGGTTTTTATATCCTCCCCCTGATGCTCATTGCCGGGGTGTTGGGCGGGATGGCCTGGGCGGCCATCGTCGCTTTTTTAAGGGTCCGCTTTAACGCCAATGAGATTCTGACCAGTCTGATGCTCAGTTACGTCGCCGGGCTGTTTCTCAACCTGATGGTCCACGGTCCCCTCAAGGATCCGGAAGGTTTCAATTTCCCGGAATCCAGGCAATTCAGTGAATCGGCACTGCTGCCGATTATCCTTGATGGAACACGTCTGCATGTCGGTGCCGTCATTGCCCTGCTGGTTGTCGCCTGGGGCTGGATGATTCTGTCACGAACCCTGCTCGGCTATCAGATCAAGGTAGCCGGCTCCGCCCCGGAGGCCTGTGAACATGCAGGCTTCAGTTTCTCCGGAATCATCTGGACCACCCTGCTTTTGAGCGGAGGCGTAGCGGGCCTGGCCGGCATCATAGAGGTTTCAGGGCCCATCGGCCAACTGCTGCCCAATATTTCCCCCGGCTACGGTTTTACAGCTATCATCGTCGCCTATGTCGGCCGTCTGCACCCTATCGGGGTCCTGTTCGCCGGTATCCTGCTGGCCTTAACCTATCTTGGCGGTGAAACCGCTCAGATCCAACTCAATCTTCCGGTTGCCGTGACAGGGGTATTCCAGGGCCTGTTGCTGTTCTTTTTGCTGGCCAGTGATGTTCTGATCCGTTATCGTGTGCAATTCGGTAAAGCTCGCCTGGCTGTGGAGAATAAGTGATGGATGTATTCATTCCGGCATTACTGACGATTATCACCGCTGCGACGCCTCTCCTCTTCGCCGCGCTGGGGGAAATGGTTACCGAGAAGTCCGGGGTCCTTAACCTCGGCGTTGAGGGCATGATGGTAATGGGAGCTATCATCGCTTTTACCACGGTACATTTTTCCGGTAGCGTCAGCCTGGCCATTGTTACCAGTATTCTGGCGGGTGCGATCATGGCAACTATTTTTGCCCTCTTCGTGCTCATCTTCCATGCCAGCCAGGTGCCAACCGGTCTGGCCTTGACTATTTTCGGCATCGGTTTGAGCGCCTTACTCGGCCAGGACATGATCGGCATCCCCTATGAGGGAATACCGAAGATTGCCATCCCCCTGCTGTCGACTATTCCCGTTGTCGGTTCCTTATTTTTTACCCAGGATTTTCTCGTCTACCTGTCTCTTGCCATGGTGCTGGCCATTCATTATTTCCTGCAGAAGACCCGACCGGGTCTGATCTTGCGGGCGGTGGGCGATTCCCATGATGCCGCCCATGCCATGGGCTATTCGGTGGTCAAGATACGATTTATGGCCATCCTGTTCGGCGGGGCAATGTGCGGTCTTGGCGGCGCCTATCTGTCGCTGGCCTATTCACCCATGTGGGTGGAGCAGATGACTGCCGGTCGGGGCTGGATCGCACTGGCCCTGGTGGTCTTCGCCTGCTGGCGTACCGGGCGGGTGCTTTTTGGCGCCTACCTGTTCGGGGGAATCTCCATACTGCAATTACACGCCCAGGCGCTGGGCATCGGTATCCCTTCTCAGGTTATGTCGATGCTCCCCTATCTGGCGACAATCATCGTGCTGGTGATTATTTCAAGAGATGTATCAAAGATTAAGTTAAATGCCCCGGCAAGCCTGGGCAAACCGTTTCATCCCAGTCGTTAGTACCGGTTTTTCATCATTTCGCATCATCTTAAAAAGGAGAGAAAACATGCTGAGAAGAACATTATTATCATTATTGCTGGCCGCAGGTCTTGCGTTTACCGGCAGCGCCTCCGCGGAAACAAAGGTCGGCTTTGTCTATGTCGGCCCAATCGGCGATCACGGCTACAGCTATCAACACGATCAGGGACGCCTGGCGGTTGAAAAAGAGCTGGGCGTCAAGACCTCCTATGTGGAGAGTGTTCAGGAGGGAGCGGATGCCGAACGAGTCATCCGCCAGTTGGCCAGCTCCGGCCACGATATTATTTTTACCACCTCCTTTGGCTTCATGAATCCGACCATCAAGGTTGCCAAACAGTTCAAGAAGGTGAAATTTGAACATGCCACCGGCTATAAACGGGCGGACAACGTCAGCACCTACTCGGCCCGCTTTTATGAGGGTCGGACGGTCATCGGCACCATCGCCGGCAAGATGACCAAGTCCAATGTGGTGGGCTACATTGCTTCCTTTCCGATCCCGGAGGTCATTCGCGGCATCGATGCCTTCACCCTGGCCCTGCGCAAGGTCAATCCAAAGGCAACGGTCAAGGTGGTCTGGGTCAACTCATGGTTTGACCCGGGCAAGGAAGGCGATGCCGCCAAAGCCCTCATCGATCAGGGCGTGGATATAATCACCCAGCACACCGACTCGGCCGCTCCCCTGCAGGTCGCGGAAGCCCGTGGCGTCTATGGCTTCGGTCAGGCCTCGGACATGAGCAAGTTCGCCCCTAAAGCCCAGTTAACCTCGATCGTCGATAACTGGAGCAACTATTACATCGACAGGGTAAAGGCGGTGATGGACGGCACCTGGAAATCGACCGACAGCTGGTATGGTCTCAAGCAGGGGATGGTTAAGATGGCACCCTATGGCGAGGCGGTACCGGCCGATGTTCGGCAGTTAGCCGATGAAGTGAAACAGTCAATCATCGACGGCACCCTTCATCCGTTCCAGGGCCCCATCAAAAACCAGAAGGGCGAGCTGGTGGTAAAAGCCGGCGAAGTCATTTCCGACAAGGATCTGCTCGGTCTGAACTGGTACGTGGAAGGGGTCGAGGGCAGTATTCCCAAATAAGCTCCCCTGCCCATCTTATTTACCGAGGCGGATGTGGAAAAAACGCACCTGGCGGAGTGCCTCGTGCGTTTTCCTGCAAGGATCATTATGATCGAAAAACCAGCTGTGCCTGAAAATTCCGGATACTATTACAGGAGTTATCGATGAAAACTTTTATTGCCGGTTTACCCAAAGCAGAACTGCATGTGCATGTTGAGGGGACGCTGGAGCCGGCATTGATGTTTCACCTGGCAGAGCGAAACGGTCTTGTCCTGCCTTATGAAGATGTCGCGGCCCTGCAATCGGCCTATGAGTTCAGCAGACTGCAGGATTTTCTGGATATTTATTACCAGGGTATGAACGTCCTGCGGACGGAGCAGGACTTTTTCGATCTGACCTGGGCATATCTGCAAAAAATCAACCGGCAATCAGTTCGCCACGTAGAACTGTTTTTTGATCCGCAGGGGCATCTTGAACGGGGCATCTCTTTTGAGACGGCGCTGAACGGTATCCACGCTGCCCTGGTACAAGGGCAGCAGGAATATCAGATCAGCTTTGGCCTGATCATGTGTTTTTTACGGCACCTGAGTGAAGAGGATGCCTTTGCCACCCTCCGGCTGGCACTCCCCCATAAGGATAAAATTATTGGCGTGGGCCTGGATTCCTCGGAAAACGGCAATCCGCCGTCAAAATTTGAACGGGTTTTTGCCAGGGCCCGGCAGATGGGGTTTCGCCTTGTGGCCCATGCAGGCGAAGAGGGACCACCGGCCTATGTGTATGAGGCACTCGATCTCCTGCAAGTGGACCGCATCGACCATGGCAACACGTCAATGCAGGACCCTGATTTAATCAAGCGGCTGGTCGCAGAACAAATACCGCTTACCGTCTGTCCCCTGTCAAACGCGAAACTCCGTGTCGTAGATGATCTAAGCCACCATCCATTACCGCAAATGCTTGAGGCCGGGATCAAGGTAACGGTTAATTCAGATGATCCAGCCTACTTCGGCGGGTATCTGAACGAGAATTATGAAGCGATCAGTCCGCTTCTCGGCAATACGCGGAAATTACTGGCGCACCTGGCCCGAAACAGTTTCAGTGCTTCGTTTCTGACCGACGAACAGCGAGCCCGCCTGATCGCCGAAATCGATACTTATATGCGGCAGATATGATCAGTTCCCGATATCCGGCAGGATGGTTTCTGCTTCTCTAAAAGCTATCCCTCATATTTTTCTTCGATAATCAGCGCCGCCCTGATCAGCCAGCTGACCACGGTAACGCCAAGGGCCATGATTCCCAAGGTCACAGCCAGTTCCACCCAGGTAGGCAGGTAATCAACCACCTCACCGAGCGGCGAAGGAATTAGACCTGGAACAATCAGGCCGATACCTTTTTCCATCCAGATTGCCACAAAGAGAAAAAAACAGGCGGGCAACAGCACCTTGGGATTATTCTTGCCGGGGTTGAAGGCCAGCACCAGGGTTGCCGCGAGATTGACTCCCACCGAGGTCCAGATCCAGGGCACCAGGGAATTGTGGCCGTCCATGCCAAAGAAGAGATAGATCGCCGAGCTCGAATGATGGGTCGGGAAATAAAATTCCTTGAAAATCTCGGAAAAGAGCATGATCAGGTTGACGATTGCCGAGATGACAATAATCAGCCGTATTTTATTGAAGACGCTCCGGTCAATCTTGTAGGTAGTAAAGTTATGGATAACCGCAAGAATGAGCGCGATGATCGCCGGGCCGGCAGCAAAGGCCGAGGCCAGAAAACGCGGCCCCATCAGCGGGTTGTTCCAGAACGGCCGGGCCGGCAGACCCTGATACAGAAAGGCGGTGACCATATGGATGGAAAAGGCCCAGAAGATCGACAGAAAAACGAACGGACGGTACTTCCTCTCATCCGCCTTTCTCCCCATATAATGGCTGTAGAGGATATAGGCCGGCACCAGCCCGTTTAAGAGCAGGTAGCCGTTCAGCACCACCACGTCCCAGGCGAGGATCGAGGAGGGAAAATTGAAGATGCCGATCCCCGGAATGAGGTGCCATGCCTGCAGCGGCCCGCCAAGATCGACCACGATAAAGCTCAGGCACATGATCAGGGCTCCGACTGCCACCCCTTCACCGATGATGACCACCCGGTGAAAATCGGGGTCATGAAAGACATAGGCGGGCAGGATGAGCATCACCGCCGCGGCGGCCACCCCGACCAGAAAAGTGAAGTTGGAGATATAAAAGCCCCAGCTGACGATGTCGTTCATGCCGGTCACCGACAACCCGTATCTCGCCTGATAGGAATAGGCGTAGAGTCCAAAGCCCATGACGGCAAAGAGAAACAGCCGAAAGACCTGAAAGGCAAAGCCGCCGCTGAGGTTCCAGCGAAAGACATCGACCACGAAGGTTCTGAGATTTCTATTTTGAGGTGTGCTCATAAGGTTCCTCTTGCCATCAATGAAAAAATAATTTTCTGCCTGGAGATGGCCAAGTAAAAAGCTTCATATGCGAGACGCGCGGATGAAGAGTTTTTACGACGCCATCAATCTATGAAATACCAGAACTTGGGTTCGGTACCGAGTTCTTCCTTCATCCGGAACACCTTCTTATGCTTTAGCACATAGCGGATTTCACTGTCCGGATCGAGCAGATTGCCGAATACCCGGGAGCCGGTCGGGCAGGCCTCGACACAGGCGGGCAGCCTGCCTTTTCTTGTCCGTTGGATACAGAAGGTGCATTTCTCCATCTTCCCCCGGGGACGTTTGCGATTGCCGAGATAATGCTGTTTTACGGTAAGCTCTTCTCTTGGCACCTGGGACTCGCCCCAGTTAAAACGCCTGCCGAAGTAAGGACAGGCCGCCTGGCAGTAGCGGCAACCGATACACCAGTCGTAATCCACCACCACGATCCCGTCCGGTTCCTGCCAGGTCGCCCGGGTCGGGCAGGCCTTGGTGCAGGGGGCATTTTCGCAGTGGAAACACTGGGTGCCCATGTAGAATTTATTGTCTACCGGCACCTCGTGATAGTACTGCCCGTCACCACTGCCCGGATCGAGCTGGCCCGGTTCCATTTCGAAAATACGGATATACTGGGTGTTGGTCTTCCGGTCCAGATTGTTCTCTTTGACACAGGCGGCCACACATTCCATAAACCCCTCACAGCGGGTGATATTGAAGGCGTAGCCGTAGAGTACCTGGGGAATCGGCGGTTCACTGCCGATCTGCAGCTCCAGACCATCCTTCAGGGCGGCCAGCCGTTCCAGCCGGGCGACTGTCTGATCCTTTTCTTCCTGGGTCATCAACCGGTAGTTTTTCTTGAAAAACTCCTGCCAGCGCAGCTTCAGCTCGCCACTTGCGGCGGCGTCGGCCCCGGGCACACAACCTGTGGTAAGCGCCACTCCGGCGGCAGCGGCCCCCACCGACATCCCTTTTAAAAATGTCCGCCGACTGGTCGTTTTCTGCTGAGTACCTTCAGGGCAGTTTTTTTCCTGGTCTCTCTTTTTGCAGCTCATACGTTCCCCTCGTCAATCCAGCGGTACGGAATAGGTGGCCGGAAACCGTTTGGCAAATTTTGGCGCATGGGGGTCGTGGCAGGTGGTGCAATTGAACACCACTCTGTCCCCGGCCCAGTAGCTTACCCGCTTGCCGTGCGCTCCTCCGAGCCAATCACGTTTCTGGCGAAAATGACATTGACCGCAAAGCTGATAGCTATGGTCAAAATCAATCTTTCTCCCCTTTTTATCCTCGAGATAATCAAATTCTTCATGGTTGTGACAGTCGATACAGATAAGCGCGCTGCCCTCCTGACCGTGATTGATAACCACATTGCCATGCGTCAGTACCAAAGCGTTTTTGCCGCGTACCTCTTTATTGGTATGACAACTACTGCACTTATACCGCTCGATCGCCTGTTTCCTGGCCAGTACCCGGAATGAGCCGCCCTTGTAAGACTCCTTGGCCAGTACCGTCGGCTGCACCACCGGCCTGACCTGGCCAACTACGCGGCCGTCGAAGGGCTCGTCTATGCTTTTTACCCTGTCGAGAAATTTTGTCTCTTCTGCAAATCCGGGCGGAGGGCCCGCCAAAACGGGCAGGATTAAAGCCAAGAGCGGCAGTAGCCGAAGCAGCATCTCTCTGGCAGATGGATATCGAAACCGAGAATTCTTCATATGCGATTGCCCCGTTTGCCTGTGATTATTGTCTGTGAAATTCCTTTATCGGTGCCGTCTGCGGCGCCGGGACATGACATTGCCTGCAATTGCCCCGGTCGGCATGGGACACACGTATTTCGGCGACCGCGCCGGGACCGGAATGGCAGGCGATGCAGTTCTCCCGCATCTGCAGAACATGCGGGATCATCGGCGGGGAACCGGCTAAAGCGGATCTACCCAACCGTGGCGGGTCGATCGACTGCCAGTCGCTTCCGACAAAAAGCTCGTCCGTCGTCTCCTGCACATGGCATTGATAGCAGAGTGCATTGTCCGGGTGCGGAGTCACCGGAGTGAATTTGCCGAATTCCGCGCTGTAGCCACCCTTGGCGTGACAGGACAGGCAGTCCGTCTCGTTGCCGCTGAAGGTGAGATCCACCGGGTGCGGGATTATCGGCGGGGAGCCCGGATACTGCCGCCGGCTATAATAATCGGCGAGGGTCCGGTCACCGGAATCGGCGGATAAAAAGATTTCCGGGGTTGCGTCGTAGGCCTCGTAGAGTTCGTTGCCCTGGTGATCGAAATCTTCAAGATTGACCTCAGCTGCAAGGGCACCGGACACGGCTACCGACATTTCGATTATTGCCAACGTGGCGAACAGGCAGAAAGCGGCAACAGCGGTCACCACCAACCTGTTCCTCTTTGCTGATCGTTTCATCATGCTTTCTCCAGTCTCACGGCACATTTTTTATAGTCCGGCTGCTTGGAAATAGGGCAGAAGGCATCCAGGGTGACCTCGTTGATCAGAAAACTCTCATCAAAGAACGGCACGAAGACCATGCCCCGGGGCGGCACGCCCCGGCCATTGATCTGGGCCGGCATGATGACCTCCCCCCTACGGGAGATGATTTTCACCTTCTCACCATTGACCACCCCGAGATCCGCCGCATCCTCCGGATTGAGCTCGACATATGAGGTGGGCACGGCATTATTCAGCACCGGGATGCGCCGGGTCATGGAACCGGTGTGCCAGTGCTCGATGATCCGCCCGGTATTCAGCCAGAAGGGATATTCGCTGTCCGGAGATTCCGCCGCCGGCTCGTAGGGGCGGGCCCAGATCCAGGCCCGGTTGTCCTTCTTGCCGTAGAAATCGAAGTCTTTGCCGTTGGTGCAGGCAGGATCGTATTTCGGGTTAAAGCGCCAGCGGGTCTCCTTACCGTCCACAAACGGCCACTGGACCCCGGAACGCTTGGCGAGCACCGAATAGGGGGCCATCTCATGTTTCGGCCCCGCATGAAAGAGGCGGTACTCCTCCCAGATCTTTTCGATATAATCTTTTTCGCTCCAGGGGAACTGCTTCTCAAAACCGAGCCTTCGCGCCACCTCGATGATCTGCCAGGTGTCAGACATGGCCTCCCCGGGAGGATCGACAATCTGGGCGAAATGCTGGGTACGCCGCTCGGAGTTGCCGAACATGCCCTCCTGCTCGATCCACATGGCCGCCGGCAAAATGACATCGGCAACATCGGTGGTCGGAGTCGGATAGACATCGGAAACCACGACAAACCGGTCGTCTTTTAAGGCTCCATCCCGGTACCGATTGAGATTCGGCATGGTGACCATGGGGTTGGTGACCTGAATCCAGATGAATTTAATATCACCGCGGTCAAGAGCCCGGAACATCTCCACCGTATGGTAAGTCGGTTTTGGATCGATGTTTGTAACCGGTACCTGCCAGATCTCGGCGGCATGCTTACGGGCCTGCTCATTCATGACCACGCCGTGCGGCAGCTTATGGGTCAGGGTGCCGACTTCACGGACAGTACCACAGGCGCTTGGCTGGCCGGTCAGGGAAAACGGGCCATTGCCGGGCATCGAGATCTTACCCACCAGCAGGTGGATGTTGTAGACCAGATTGTTGATCCAGGTCCCCCGGGTGTGCTGGTTCATACCCATACACCAGAAGGAGGTGACCTTCACCGACGGATCGCCATAGAGGGCTGCCATGTATTTGATATCCTTGGCGGACACTCCGGAAATTCTCTCCACTTTTTCCGGGGTGTAATCTTCCAGGAAGGCTTTATACGCCTCAAAATCAATCGGCTCGGCCTTGTCGGTGAAGGCGAAGTGATCTTCGGTACCGTAGCCGATATTGGTCTTGCCCTTATGAAAGGAGACATGCTGATTGACAAATTCCCAGTTGACCCAGTCGTTAGCGATGATCTCATGGCAGATGGCGTTGGCTACGGCCAGATCGGTCTGTGGTTTAAAGAGGATTGACTTATCCGACGCCTGGCTGGTACGGGTCATACGGGTGGCAAAATCGATCAGCGTGACATCCTTGCGGCGTTTGCGGTTGGCCAGCATCCGGGAGAAGAGCACCGGATGCATCTCCGCCATATTATTGCCCCAGGTGATAAAGACATTGGCGTTATCGATATCTTCATAGCAGCCCATCGGTTCATCGATGCCGAAAGTGGTAATGAAACCGGTGACCGCACTGGCCATACAGAGCCGGGCATTAGCCTCCACATTATTGGTGCCGAGACAGCCTTTAAAGAGCTTGGAAGCGACATAGCCATCGGGAATAGTCCACTGCCCGGAGCCGTAGATAGCCACCGAATCCTTGCCGTGTTTGTCCTTGGTCTCCTTCAACTTTTCGGCGACGAGATCCAGCGCTTCCTGGATAGGCACTTCGACCATCTGGCCGTTTTTGCGCACCTTGGCTTTGGTCAGCCGGTCGGCACCATAAAGGGCCTGAACAGAATGGTAGCCCTTCATGCAGCAGAGCCCCTTATTGACGCTGCAGTTCGGATCGCCCTTGACCGCCACCGCCCGGCCGTCAGCGACACCGACCAGGACGCCGCAGCCTGTCCCGCAGAAGCGGCAGGGAGCCTTTTGCCACGACACCATACCGGAATTGCCGGTGATTTTCGGCCAATCGGCAAAGCTGATTCCCGGGAATAAGGCCCCTGCAGTAGCAACCGCGCTGCTTGCGGCGGCACATTGGATAAATCGTCGTCTGTCGAGTTTCATGGTCACCTCTTTTTTTCCCTTAATTTTCGTCATAGCCAAAGGCCAGGTCCAGAGACTGCAGTGACTGCAGGTTTTTCAGAGTCTTCTGGAGCGCTTCTTCGGTGGCTTCGTCCGGTGTATCGGTTATAAGAACTACTACGTCGTGGTTATCGGCCGGGATGACCCGGCAATAGTCCAGAGCGGCAAGATCGGTACAGAGGCTTGCCTTGGCTCCGTCTCTGGGGATAGCGAGATAGCTGAAAATCGGCATGACACCTCCGGCTTGTGGTTACAATTTGGTAGGAGTGGGATTCAATAGTACAACATTGTCGCACAAGTGCATCAGTTTTTCTTTGACTTAAGTCAAAGAAAACTAAAATGGCGTAGAATATATTTGGCTGTATGAAAAAAATGCCATGCTTATTTTATCGTGCCTGCCGATAGTCTGCAGTGCCGTCCTGCTTGCCGCCCACTTCTATCGCGGAGGCATCCTCTTTCTCACAGTAGTGAGCATGCTCACACCGCTGTTGCTCTGCTGGAAGAACCGGTGGATACCGCGGCTGCTCACCGTTTTTCTCTTCCTGGCCGCAGTCGAATGGTTGAAAACGATGCTGTTTTTCATTGGCAAATATGAGGAAACCGGCCACTCCTGGACACGACTGTCAATAATCCTTTCCAGTGTCAGTTTGTTCACTGCCCTTTCGCCCCTGGTCTTCAGGACAAAGGCAATGCAAAAGAGATACCGGCTGGCCGGAACCGGGGCTACAGAATCCCCACCAGCATCTTAGTACCCACCCCGAGGAGCAGCAGGGCGAAGATCCGCTTCAACCGATCCACAGGCAGACTGTGGGCCAGCCGGACGCCAAGAGGTGCCGTCAGGACACTCACCGCGGCGATACCGACCAGGGCCGGCAGATAGACATAGCCAACCGAGTATTGTGGCAGCGTGGCAACATTCCAGCCATTGATGATATAGCCAACGGTGCCGGCGACCGCAATGGGCAGGCCGATGGCCGCCGAGGTACCGATGGCTTTGTGGACCCGGATATTGCACCAGAGCATGAACGGTACCGACAGCGAACCGCCACCGATCCCAACGAGACTCGACACCACCCCGATACCATTACCCACCGCGAACATCCCCACCCTCCCCGGCAACTCACGCCCGCCTTTCGGTTTTTTATTGAGCAGCAGCTGAAAAGAGACAACATAGAGAAAGATAACAAAAATCATTTTCAGGCCATTGGTCGACATGGCCGAGGCGACATAGGAGCCGAGGAAGGTGCCGAGCAGGATACCGGCAACAATTCTTCGTACCACCGCCCAATGCACCGCCCCGCGTTTATGGTGCGCCATGAAACTTGACACCGAGGTGAACATGATGCTGGCCATGGAGGTGGCAATGGCAAGTTGCATGGTCAACTCCCGGGGGATATTGTTCAACGCAAAAACATAGACCAGCATGGGTACGATGACCAGGCCGCCACCGATGCCGAGCAAACCGGCCAGAATACCGGCGACGGCACCTACGGCACAATAGGTTAAAAGAGTTGTAATCATGTTTTGCTCTCTTATCGTCTTAAAAGGACGGATCCCGGGACCGTGATGGTAACCCAGCCGGCAGAACTGGTTACTCTATCGCTCCCATCACATATTTGCAAGCAGGATGAACAACTGTCCTGCAGCCGAATCAGGAATGCGTTTTCATCGGCCACGGCCCGGTGGGTGCGTCTTAGATTTCACAGGTTTTAGGGTGACATTCAGACCTTCGGTCATTATTATCTGCGATTGTCCCAAGTTGCTTGACGAATCCACCCGCAACCCCAACCAGGTAGTGTCCTTGAGAAAAACAACTCCTGACAGCGCACCGCAACCGGAAACCAGACGGGTGCCATTCTCTCAGCTTCGTGAACTCCTGCTGCCCACCTACCGTCGCCATCGTCTGCGACTGGCCATAGGATTTTGCGCCCTGATATTGGTTGATTTTCTCCAGCTATCCATCCCAAGAATCATCAAATACGGGGTTGACGGCCTGGCAGCGACGAACATCGCTCCGGCGGGCCTGCTCCGTCTCGGCGGCCTCATTCTTCTCATCGCCGGGATGGTCGTCCTTCTGCGCTTTGCCTGGCGGTATCTGATCATCGGTTTTTCCCGGCTCCTTGAACGGGCCGTGAGGAACCGGATCTTTTCCCATATCCTGAAGATGGATCTGCCGTTTTTTGAAAAGCATACCACCGGCGATCTCATGGCCCATTCCAGCAACGATCTGGCTGCAGTGCAGATGGCCTGCGGCATGGGGATGGTCGCGGCAATCGATGCCCTGGTCATGTCCGTTGCGGCCATCGGCTTCATGATCGCCATCCATCCCATGCTTACCCTGCTGGCTTTGCTGCCGATGCCGATTCTGGCGGTCACCACCCGCATTCTCTCCGGCAAGCTGCATAGGCGCTTTGCCACGGTACAGGAACAGTTTTCAGCCATGACCGAATTTTCCCGGTCAACGCTCATTTCCATCGGCCTGATCAAAGCCTATACCATGGAGGATTTTCAGACCGAGCGGTTCGGCCGGCTGGGCAAAAAATATGTCGTCGGCAATCTGCGGGTGGCTGCTATCCAGGGGATGATCAGCCCGCTCTCTACCTTGATCGGCAGTCTCGGCATGCTGATGGTCCTTTACTTTGGCGGCCGCCTGGTGATGGCCGCAACTATCACCCTGGGGGATTTTGTCGCCTTCATCACCTACCTCTATATGCTTATCTGGCCGATGATGGCCATTGGCTGGGTCGCCAACCTGGTTCAGCGCGGCCTGACCTCGCTCGGACGAATCTACCAACTGGTCACCAGCCGGACAGTTCTCCCGGACCCGGCTCCCCCCACTGCCCTTAAGAAGTTGGTCCGGCCCGGTTTCAGGCTCGAGAACCTTACTTTTGGCTATTCCTCCTCAACCGTACCTGTGCTAGACAACCTGACCCTGACATTTGGACCGGGAATTCATGGCCTGACCGGACGAACCGGCTCGGGAAAATCAACCCTTTGCAAACTGCTGGCCCGTCTCTATCCACTCGCGGATAATCAGTTGTTTTTCGGGGAGTTCGATGTCAACAAATTACCTTTGGACTTTATCCGCTCGCATATCGGCTATGTAGGCCAGGAACCGATTCTCTTTTCCGATACCATCGCCGCCAATATTGCTTTGGGCCGTGCCGGGGCAAGCCGCGAAGAAATCATCCAGGCAGCGGTCAATGCGGCCATCCACGAAGATATTATCGAATTAAAAGACGGCTACGACACGCTGACCGGCGAGCGGGGGGTCAAGCTCTCCGGTGGCCAGCGTCAGCGGCTGGCTCTGGCCAGGGCACTGCTCCTGGACCGTCCGGTACTGATCATCGATGACGGGTTGTCGGCGGTTGATGTGGCCACGGAACATGAGGTCTTCGCCGGCCTGAAACGTCACTTTGCCGGAAAAACCGTGCTGATCGTTTCCAACCGCATCAAACTGCTGTCGATGACCGACCGAATTGTTGTTCTCGCCGATGGAAAGATACAGAGTATGGGAAGCCACGACCACCTGCTGCAGGAAAATTCCCTGTATCAATCGATGTATGCCAAGCAGATGACCCAGAATGGGATAAAGGAGTCCATCCTGCCATGAGGGATTACGGCTACAGCGAAAAGGGACAACAGGGCTCCCTCAGCGACTTCCACCTCTGGAAAAGGATCTTGCGCTTTTCTGCGCCCTACTGGCTCGGTCTCAGTTTTGCCGTGTTTCTCTCCATCATGATCACCTGGGCCACCCTCACCTTGCCCCACCTGATCCAGACCGCCATTGATCAACATATCACCGCTTCACAGCTGTCGGCTGGAGCAAGAATCGCCGGGCTGGCCAAAACAGCGAAGCTCTATGCCCTGCTCATCTTCGGTGTGTTCTTCGCCTCGTTTTGCCAGATTCTCGTGTTGGAATGGGTCGGACAATCGGTGATGCACAACGTTCGCCAACGTCTCTTTCGTCATCTCCTGCATCTGGATTTGCATTTTTTCAATAACAATCCGACGGGAAGACTGGTCACCCGGCTGACCAATGATATCCAGAACATGAACGAGATGTTCACCTCGGTCATCGTCACCCTCTTTAACGATCTTCTGCGCTTATCAGGTATTCTGATCCTGCTGTTCTGGATGAATCCACGGCTGGCCGCGGTAATGTCCGTTTTTGTGCCTGTGGCACTTCTGATCACCATCTTTTTTGCCCGTCTGGCCAGGGAGCGATTCAGGGCAATCCGGATCCAGCTGGTCAAGCTGAACAGCTTCCTTTCAGAGAATCTGGCCGGCATCTCCATCATCCAACTGTTCGGCAGACAGGAGTCGAACAGGCGGATCTACGAGGATTTAAGCAAAAGTTTTCTGCAACGGACCCTGAGTCAGATCAAACTATTCGGCACCTTTATGCCACTTACCGAATTCCTCAGTTCTGCAGCCGTCGCGCTGATTCTCTGGTACGGCGGCGGCGAGGTGCTGCAGAGCAGACTTACCCTGGGGGAGCTGGTTGCCTTTATCTCCTATATGCGGCTTTTTTTCCAGCCGCTTCGGGAACTGTCCCAGAAATATTCGGTGGTTCAATCGGCAATGGCCTCCGCCGAACGTATTTTCCAGCTCCTTGACACGAAAAGCGCTCTCATACAACAATCTTCGCCGGAAGAATTAGCCCGTATTTCCGGCAGTCTCGAATTTAAGAATCTTCGTTTCGGGTACCAGCCGGATAATCCGATCATCCACGATGTCTCGCTTTCCCTCTATCCGGGACAGACTGTAGCTCTGGTCGGCACCACCGGCTCCGGGAAAACGACCATGGTCAATTTGCTCCTGCGCTTTTACGACCCCCAGGAGGGAACAATCAGCATCGATGGCAAGGATATAGCCGGTCTCGATCTTCGGCAGCTGCGCACTATCGTCGGGGTGATCCTCCAGGACGTGTTCATTCTGCAGGACACCCTGTTGGCCAATATTGTCATGGATACCGGATGTACCCGGGAAAAAGTTCAGTCCATCCTGGATCAGACGGGCATGAACCGCTTTGTCGATAAACTTCCTTCCGGCCTGGATACATTAATCGGAGAAGGGGGAATGGAGCTGTCAACCGGGGAGAAACAGCTGCTTTCTTTCGCCAGGGTGCTCTGCCGCGACCCGGCCATTCTGGTCCTGGACGAAGCAACGGCTGCTATTGACACCGAATCAGAGAACATCCTCGAACAAGCGATAGCCGACAGCTTTGAAGGCCGGACCTCGCTGGTCATCGCCCACCGGCTGTCAACCATCAGACGTGCAGATCATATCGTGGTCATGGCCCATGGTAAAATCGTCGAGCAGGGCAGCCACGAAGAACTGCTCGGCCGAGACGGCCACTACGCGCTGCTTGTGGCTATGGATCTGGAAAACAACGGGATATCCGCTCTGGATATGGACACAAAAGTTTCCTAGAATCGTAACAGTTCTGGGTCGCACCATAATATTTTTCTATCATTTCGGCGTAGGCACATAGGTCGAAATGATAGAAAAATTATAGCAACATAAGAGACCAGGAATTTTAACGACACTCTCAGGAGACACCGAGATAAGCCTGTTGCACTTCCTCATTGTCCTTGAGATTGGCTGCGGTATCACTAATGGTAATTTCCCCCGTCTGCATAACATAACCCCGGTCGGCGATGGACAGGGCCATCAGGGCGTTCTGCTCAACCAACAGAATGGTTGTTCCTCTTTTTTCGTTTAATTCTTTGATAATATCAAAGATCAGCTCGACCAGAATCGGCGCAAGACCCATCGAAGGTTCGTCCAGCATCAAGAGATGCGGCTCCATCATCAGTCCGCGGGCGATGGCCAGCATCTGCTGCTCACCGCCGGACAGGGTCCCGCCGAATTGATCTATACGCTCCTTTAACCTAGGAAAAAGGGCGAAGCCGTGCTCCATCCGCTCTTCGATTACCCGTGAATCTTTGACGGTGAAGGCACCCATTTCCAGATTTTCCCGCACCGTCAAGGTCGGAAAGATACCGCGGCCTTCCGGGACATGGACCATCCCCCGATGGACGATATTATGGGGTTCCGTCTTGGAGATATCATGGCCTTCAAAGAGAATCTTACCCTTCTTTGGATGCATCATGCCGGAAATTGTCCTGAGAGTCGTGCTCTTGCCGGCACCGTTGGAGCCGATCAAGGTGACGATCTCGCCCTCGTTTACCTCGACGCTTATCCCCTTCAGCGCATGAATCTGTCCGTAGTAACTATGGATATTATCAATTTCCAGCAAACTCATGTCAATTTCTCCTCATGCTGTCCGGCAACTGCGCCGCGTCCCAGATAGGCCTCGATGACACGGGTGTTGGAACGTATTTCGTCCGGAGCTCCCTGAGCAATCTTCTCACCATAGTCCATGACACAGATATCCTCGGAAATATTCATGACCACGCGCATATCGTGTTCAATGAGCAGAATGGTTATTCCCAGATCCGTTTTAATGTCACGAAAGAGCCGGGTAACATCTTCAGTCTCCTGGGGATTCATGCCGGCCGCCGGCTCATCGAGCAGCAGCAGTAATGGATCCGCGGCGAGAGCCCGGGCGATCTCAAGCCTGCGCTGGGCGCCATAGGGCAGGTTCTTGGCCAGTTCATTTTCCACGCTCTTCAGGCCGACATACCCCATCAGCTCAGCAGCCTTTTTCTCCGCTTCGGCCTCTTCTTTTTTAAAGGCCGGTAACCGGAGCAGCGTCTGCAGGGGGGACTGTTTGAAATGGATATGCATGCCGACCAGAATATTCTCAATAACCGTCATATCCGGAAAAAGACGAATATTCTGAAAGGTCCGGGCAATGCCCCGGGCGGCAATCTGATCCGGCCTGAGCCCGACCAGGGATCTGCCGTTAAACTGAATTGTGCCGCCATCGGGTCTGTAGATTCCCGTCAAGGTATTGAAAAAGGTCGTTTTCCCCGCACCGTTCGGTCCGATAATCGAGGCTATCCGGCCCTTTTCAAGCGAGAAGGTGACGTCACTGATGGCTTTTAAGCCACCAAACGTCTTGGTCATCTTGTTTATTTCAAGTAGTGCCATGGTCGCGTCCTTTCCTTAATTTGTTTCTTCCCTGTCGATTTCTCGTTTACGCCGGGCGGCGGGAATCAAGCCGGCTGGCCGGAAGATCATCATCAGGACAAGGATGAGACCGAAAAGCAACCGTTGATATTTTGCCGGGTCGAGTTGGGTCGACAGATCTTTCCAGGCAAAATTGATAATCGGAATGACGGCATCACTCTGGCGCAACTCATTCAGATACAGAGAAAAACCCTGCAGTACCTGGAGATTTAAGATGGTCACAGTCGCCGCACCAAGGATAACCCCGGGAATACTGCCAGCCCCACCGAGAATGACCATGGAGAGAACACCGATCGACTGCATGAAGGAGAAGGATTCCGGGCTGATAAAGGTCCTGCTGGCTGCAAGAAGCACACCCATAACCCCGGCAAAGGATGCACCGACGGCAAAGGCCGTGAGCTTCATTCTTACCAGCGGTATCCCCTGGGCAATGGCCGCCGTCTCATCTTCGCGAACTGCTGTCCAGGCGCGACCGATCTTCGAATCGTCAAGGCGTCTGGTGACGAAAATGATGACGATAATCACCACCAGGGCGAAAAAATAAAACATCAGATTATACATGGCCGCGGCCGTCACCTCATGCCCGACCACCCGGCTGAAAATAGCATTGAAGCCGTCAACGACGAATTCAGGCATGGTCGGTCGCTGGATCGGGGTAATCCCCTGGGGACCATTGGTAAAATTGAGCGGCTTATCGAGATTGTTGGCCAGGACCCTGATCACTTCCCCGAAACCCAGGGTGACAATGGCCAGATAATCACCCCGCAGCCGCAGTACCGGCAAACCCAAAAGGATGCCCGTCAAACCGGCAACAATGACACCGACCAGCAGAAACATGTAAAAGGCGTCACCCGGCAGCAGAAAGGCCAGATCCGCCGGCTGGGTACCCGGCGCAAAGTGCAGCACATAAAACTGCTGCGACCCGAAAAATGCCCATAAATAGGCACCTACCGCATAAAAAGCCACATAGCCCAGATCAAGGAGACCGGCAAAACCGACAACGATATTCAAGCCGAGGGCAAGCGCTGAAAAGACGCTGATCTGGAAGATAACCTCCAGATAAAAGATATTCCTGACTCCGATAACCGGAATGATCACAGCAGCAAGAATCGCCCCGGCAACGAATTTAAAACGCAGCCCGGTCCGGAAAAAATAGAGCGATAAAAAAGAGGTCATCAACACAAGGAAGGCGAGGTTTGATCGCGGTTGGGTATAGACCAGCAGACTGCCGGCCAGAATATGGCCAATGACGATCAGGTATGGCCAACGCCCCTGATTTAATCTGTTGAATATGTCTTTTAGAAACGATGAAATCATGTGGCTCTCCTATGCTTTCTGACCGACATTTTTACCCATCAGCCCCTGGGGCCGGAAGATAAGGACCAGGATCAGAATACTGAAGGCGAAAATATCCTTGTACTCTGAACCCGCCGCTCCCATAGTAAAGACCCCCATATATGAGCCGGCGAAGGTCTCCAGCATGCCAAGAACAATCCCGCCCAGCAGGGCACCGGTCATATTGCCGATCCCACCGAGAACCGCAGCCGTAAAGGCTTTCAAACCGGGAAAGAAACCGACAAACGGATCGATACGGGTAAATTTAAGGGCATAGAGCACACCTGCGGCCCCACCCAGCAACCCACCAACCAGAAAGGTCAGGGAGATGATCCTGTTTACATTGATCCCCATGAGACTCGCGGTCGGACGGTCCTGAGCAACGGCACGCATCGCCTTGCCGACCCTGGTGGCATTGACCAGATAGTTGAGTCCCATCAGCATGAGGACGGCGGACACGATAACGATGATAGACTTGACGGAAATTCCCATGGTCAGCTTGGAGGTACCCATGGCGATTTTACCGAAGATAATCCGGCTGTCGAAGTTACCAAATGTCGGGATTATTCGATTGAACTGGCCGGTCGTCAAACCTTCCACCAACCGGATAACGTCCTGAAGCAGAAAGGAGACGCCAATCGCGGAGATGAGCGGTACCAGGCGGGAAGCACCGCGAAGCGGCCGGTAAGCAACCCGTTCGACCGCGACAGCCAGGCCGCCGGCGGCAATCATCCCGAGAAAGATTGCAAGAATGAGATAGGCATAGGCCATGCCCAGGGATGCCTCAGACAAAATCCCCATTCCCTGGAGGGCAATGAGAAACTCCACCCCAATAAAGGCCCCTGTCGCGAAAATCTCACTGTGGGCAAAGTTTATGAATTCAAGAACCCCGTATACCATGGTATAGCCAAGAGCGATGGCCGCATAGACGAAACCGATCGTCAGCCCGTCGATCACTACCTGGGGCAGATTAAGCATGGTATAGGTAAAAAGGCTGACGCCATACTTGTCCATGAGGCTCGCCCCGACCGCTGTATGATCGAGTACCAGGGCAAGCACAACGGCAATTACCGACATCAGGGCCGCACTGCCGAGGGAAAAGGCTGTCATCTGGCCGACAGGCCGTATCAGCTCATATACATTAATGCGTTTTAGGAATCGTATCATGATCACTCCCTAACGTTAAAAAATCAACCGGCCCTTTAAAGAGCAAAGGGCCGGGCCAAGAAATTAGGAAGTTTTATTTTGGCGGGGCAATTGCCAGAGTCTTGACAATTTTATTTTCGCTCCATTTAGCAGGATCTTTTGATTCTACCTGGATGACAAAGTAAAGAGATTTTTCCGGATCACCAATATTGTTGAAGGTGAAGGTACCGGTGATTCCCTGGAAATCTTTCAGTTCACGAACGGCTTTGGCAACAGCCTCACGGGTTGGAACTTCATTGTTATTTGCCTTGGCAGCATTCTCAATGGCCTTCAGACTGATCGCCATGGAGTCAAAGGACTGGGCAGCGAACGGCTGGGGGGTTGCATTATATTTTGCTTTGAAATCCTTGAGAAATTTTGCAGTTCCTTCATATACGGAAGCGGGACCGGCTACGGTTGAATAAAAGGTTCCACCACCTGCAATGAGCGTATTCCCACCAATTTTCGCAGCATCGGAGCTATCAAAGCCATCATCGCTCAGGAAGATTCCTTCATAACCTCTTTCTCTTGCCTGCTTGAAAAGAACAGCTGCCTGGGTGAACATACCGCCGAAATAGACCAGGTCCGGCTGACCGGCAACGACCGGTGACAGCAGGGCATCAAAATTGGCTTTTTCTTCAGTTCCTTCAAACCCCAGAACCTTCATACCGTTTTCAACGGCCCTCTGTTTGAAAAATTCGGCGATACCCTGACCGTAGGCGGTTTTATCATGGACAACAAAAACTCTTTTTATTCCTTTGGAAGCGGCGAAATCGGCACCGACGACACCCTGTACATCATCACGTCCAACGATTCGGTTAACTTCCAGATAGCCACGGGAAGTTACCTTTGGGTTGGTGTTTGCCGGTGAAACGTTGACCAGGCCTGAGGAATGATAAACTTCCGAGGAGGGAATCTGCACTCCTGAATTGTAGTGTCCGACAACAGCAAGAATAGCCGGATCAGAGACAATTCGCTTGGCATTGGCCACACCGGTATCAGGATTTGCCTGATCGTCGAAAGGCGCAAGAGCGACCTCAAACCCCATAGCTCTTAAAGGGCCGCCCAACTGCTCAAGGGCCATCTCTGCACCGCGTTTAATGTCCACCCCGATAACAGACTGGTCACCGGACAAAGGTGACTGGGTAGCTATTTTGATCAATTTGCCGGCAGCGCCAGCAGAACCGCACAGTGCAAGCGTCAGGCCCGCAGCAACCATCATTGAAAAAACAGAAAACCTTCGTGTTGACATCCTTTTCTCCTCCCATGTAGAAAAAGCTTGGTGATCGGTTAACCATGCAGGGGGTCGTGGGCATACCAGATTTTTCCCAGACCATGCTGTTAACCGGTATCCTGTAGGCCATTCCATGGCCACATAAATGGACCGAATATGGTATACTCAAATTGAATACACTTTTGAGTTGAACCGATATCCTGCGTTCCATTCAGGCCAATATGCTAGCTGATTAGCTCAGACCGCGCAACAAAATTAGCTGCCAGAGGAGTGGAATATGGATTTTTTATGTTATCCTACAAAATGGTGATGGGAACGCCAATTTATCCCAATTTTGTAAAACAAATCAGGAGAAACAGCTTGGAGGTCTTATAAAATGACCTTTGCCCCCCGGGGCGATTGACAAGGATTAATCAGGATACGTAGACTTTGACGACTGCCGGACGACAGTATGCAACTAATGAGGACAATGAAGAAAACCAAGACAAGAACATGCGATTCCGGCCGCACCGGCAACACTTAAACCGGGGCAAAAACGACCTGATATCTTACCCCTTCTTCATTGATTATGGGCAAAAACCAGTTCCCGCCCGAGACAAAATATTGCGTTTGTTCGATGATTACCGACCTTGCCCCATTCGGCAGAAAAGGAATCACCGTTCCGGCGGAAAATATTTGACTATCCAGCAGCACCCCTTCCCTGATATTCTCCTCCGGAGGTGTGTACTGATACAAGGCAAAACCGGTCGTTGCAGATCCAACGGTAAGCACAATGGCAATTGCACAACCTTGCAGTAATCTGTTCATGATAACCCCTCTCTCGTCTCTTTTGCCTTTCCAGGCCACAAAGCTCCACACTATTTTTCATGCAGAACACATGCCAGAAGGGTTCTGTTTATTTGTATGCATTATTTTAAATAGTTACATAATCCGACAAGAGACAAAACAATCGAGGGTGCGCAAAGTGTGCACTTAAAATTGACACTTTTTGCCCAAGGTGCAATTTTGTGCGGGAATCTTCTTGTGCAGGCCGGGACTTGTCACTCCTCTCATCGTCCGGGACTACTTCTTTCTCCCGGCAAGCACCGAGGAATCGTTGGGCACCTTAAGTTTATGGTGGACAATATCCGAGACGCCCGCCCGCTCGAGCATAGCGGTGATCTCAGCCCTCGAATATGATCGGCCGTTTGCCGTCCCAACCAGCATATTGAGAGCGAAGAGGGCAGGAAATTCAGGTCCGTCCTTGCTGTCATCGAGGATGAAATCGTGGACAAGGATCTGGCCGCCGGGGCTGAGGGCAGCTACGGTTTTGTCCAGACAGTTTTGACATTCCGACATAGAATTACTGTGCAGGATATGGGAGAGCCAGGCAACATCGTACGGCCCGCCACCTATCGGATCGCAGGTGAAATCACCGCCGATAAAATCGATTCTCTCCGACAGGTTAAATTTTGCCACGGTTTCCCTGGCGAAAGGTTCTGTGGTCGGCCGGTCGAGGATGACTGCCTGCAGGTCTGGGTTGGCCAGGCAGAAATGGATGCTATAGGTGCCGGGCCCGCCGCCCAGATCGAGCAGCCGCCTGCAGCCGGACAGCCTGAATTTGTTTGCCAGCTGCGGAGCCAGCATCATCGCCAGGTTAAACATCCCCATCAGAAAGCTTTCCCGCTCGGTCTCCGCCCCATAGGAGCGACGCGCGACACTTCTCCCCGTCGTCACCGCCTGGTCGAGCTGTGCCCAGCCATCAAGGATATGATGGTGATGAAGAATGATATGCCCCATATACTCGGGCTTGCCTGCTACCAGAAACTGCCTGGTGAATCCAGAGTTCTTATAACGATCCCCTGTTTTCTTCAGCAGTCCCATGGCCGCGAGGGCGTTAAGTAAAAGACCGGTTGCCCGGGCATCTGCACCGGCCTGCTCAGCCACCTGGTCGACGGTGCGTGTCGTCTCACCCAAAATGGTAAACACCTTCAACCGCACTCCAGCCTGCAGGGTGCAGCCCTGCCAGTATCCACTAGAAACACCAAGCAACATACCGATATTCCATTCTTTTGTCATATCACGCCCCCTTGGTTCCGCTTTTGCTCCTCTTTGATGGTCGCAAGCTGATGTCAGGGGATAGACACAGGAGATCCCCCTTTCTCTTCCTTTGTTCCACCCCGGAGATTTTTCTTGCCTTTCGAGCTAAATAACAGCACAGTAACCGGTGTTACAGCTTCCATTCAAGTCGTTTTTGATAAATAATTCACCTCATCTCACGTAATCATGAACCAGGCACACAACGAAGTCAGCGACCAGGAGCTAAGAAAGGTTATTGCCGATTTCCTCGATATGGGCCATGTGGAGAATATCGCTGCAATGTTTCGCCATGACGCAAGATATTATCATTGGACCGGAGAACTGCTCCAGGATGAACGGTTCAGCGTGCGGCTTGGCGTCGCCGTTCTTTTTGAAGAACTGCGGGCAACACAACCTGATAGTCTGTCCCTGGCAATTCCCTCGCTGGCCGAACTGCTCAATGCCGAGCAACCTCTTCTAAGAGGAGAGGCTGTCTCCCTTCTTGGAATAATAGGCACCGAAGAGGCCATCGACCTGGTCTCTTCCCTTGGCAACGACCCCAGCCCGCAGGTACGGGAAATGGTGCAACTGGTGCTGGAAGACTGACCGATGGACGAAAACAAATCAAGCGAGGTACCGACCCGAAAAACTCCGTTTCGTTTCCCCTGGTGGGGGAGCATCCTGCTGGCGGCGGCAAGTTATAGCAGCTTGAAATACGTGATCCCGGAGCTGGCTTTCACCGATCCGGCGGTACAAAAACTGGCCCAGGCCGCCCCAAGCTTTGCACCTCTGCCCACGATTCTTTTTCTACTGCTCGCTGCAAAGCAGCTTTATGATGTGGATACGGGGGCCGATGCAGGGAAGAAACAGGAAAAAGAACAGCACGAACACCCCGAAGATAATTAGTGCCGCTCTCTGGCCGATTCCGGAGATGATAAAATTCCCATAACCGAGTATATGAGAGAAGCTTGAAAATTTGCGCGCTTCGAATCTGAAGTTTTTTCCTTAGCCATCGCTGATTTTAAGGCCTTTACGAGTCCGTCAAATTTCACATTTCAGTAAAATTGATCACAATAGTCGATCTGCTACCTTGAGAAGAGATAAAAATATGAAAAACCAGGACGAGCTTCTTGCCCAGGCTGCTGCAATCATCACAACGGGAGAAAAGGTTCTCGCCACGGAGACCGGCGGCGGACAATCGAAAGCCCTTGTCAATGAGATAAAATTCCACGATTTCAGGATTTCCGCTCTTTCTTATCTCAGCCGGGTTTTCGGGGAGGCAAGTACCTTTTGCCAGAGCTTTAAAACCGAGGTCACACACCACACGGCGAGCCGTACCAGAAGAGGCATCGGGATATTGACTGCCGCCAGGAAAGAATTGCAGGGAGACTGGCTGTCGACGACGAGCGGAGCTGTTTCACGCAATATTTTAGCTGATATGCTCCGCCTGGCCAGGATACAGCTCGAACAGGACAACTGCGCTGCAGCCGCCATCATTGGCGGAGCAATCCTCGAAAAATACCTCCGGGAGCTGTGTCTTGCCAGCGGTATTGCCATCCACAATGAGCTGCAGGGCAAAGCGGTGCCCAAAAAAGGCCTGCAGCTGTCCGGCGAGGCATATAAGAAGAAATTATATAACAGAGCTGACAACAGGTCGGTCATCGCCTGGCTCGACCTCTATGACGCCGCAGCCGGAGCAAAAACCGACGCGATAACCAGTGACCAGGTAAAGAATATGCTCAATGAAATGCAGGCCTTTATGAACAGAATCAAATATTAATGGCTGACTTCCCTGGAGTTATTAGCGACGTACACCGAGAAAACAGATTACTCCCGGGAAATATGTTGAACAGCAGCAAGATTTAACCGACACCGAGAAAGCCCCATGCCTGTACCAGCGCCCCTGCTTCGACCTGATACCATACTGTTCATCTATTATATTGAGGGAATCGTTCCCGCAGATTGTTCGATTGCTGCAGAAAATTTTATCGGCAACTGGGTGGAAGAGGGTTTCAGTTTTCTTTTTTTTACCCAACCGGCAAAAGACCAGGTGCTGGCAATCCTGTCTGAATTTCCCGAACTGAAACTTCTCGACGGCTATCAGATGACCTATGCAGAGTGGCAGGGCGGCAGCATCGAACCGGTGCGTATCGGACGCTTTCTGCTTAATCCTACCTGGATCAAAGCGTCTCCTCAGGATAATGAAGTTGCCATTACCCTCGACTCGGGGGTGGTATTCGGCAACGGCGCCCATCCGACCACCCAGGCCTGTCTCGAAGCGATCGATATCGCCTGTGCCGGCAACAAGACCAGAACCATGCTCGATCTCGGATCGGGGACCGGGATCCTGGCCCTTGCCGCAGCAAAACTCGGCTGCGAGAAAGTCCTCGCCGTCGACTACAATTACCTGGCAACCCAAACCGCCCGGCTTAACGTGTCGCTGAACGGCCTTAACGACCGCATCCTGGTCGTCAACGGCCGGGCGGAAGACCATACTGTTGTCAGTACCGATCTGCTGGTTGCCAATATCCACTATGCGGTGATGAAAGAACTGGTAAGAACGGACGGCTTTCTCAAACAGAAATGGTTCATTTTGTCCGGCCTTCTGCGCAGCGAGGCGGGAAAGATCCTGGAATATCTCGGCACGCAGCCGGTACTCATCCTGAAACGCTGGAATCAGGACGATATCTGGCACACCATTCTCGGGATAACCAAGCTCCAGGAACCGAAGTAAAAAAAAGAAGCGGACAACCGGGTTGCCCGCTTCTTTTTGCCGGTTGTTCTACTGCAACTGCTGGAGGGCGGCAATCCTATCTTCGAGAGGAGGATGACTCCTCAATAAAGCGGCTATACCTCCCTGCTTGGGACGGATACCGAAGGCTGCGACCTGATCGGGCAGATGCGATGGTTCATGGTGTGCCTGCAACCGTCTGAGAGCGCTGACCATTTTTTCCTTGCCGGTCAGATAGGCCGCTCCCTTATCGGCGGTATATTCCCTCTTTCTTGAAAACCACATGACGATTATCGAGGCAAAGAGCCCGAGGACAAATTGGAGGAAGATGGTCACCGCCATATAGCCCAGAAAGCCCAGTCCGCCACCGTCGTCATCACTTCGCAAAAAGCTGTCGATAACATTGGCGGCAAGGCGGGAGAAAAAGATGACAAAGGTGTTCAACACGCCCTGAATCAGCGAGAGGGTCACCATATCCCCGCAGGCGACATGGGTTATCTCATGGCCGAGCACCGCCTCGACCTCGTCCTTGGCCATATTCTGCAACAGCCCGGTGGAAACCGCCACCAGGGCCGAGTTTTTATTCATCCCTGTGGCAAAGGCGTTCATATCAGGAGAGTTATAAATCGCCACCTCGGGCATGCCGATTTCCGCTTTCTGAGCCATCCCGCGGACCGTGTCATAGAGCCACTGCTCCGTCTGATTGGCGGGATTGACGATGACCTTTGCCCCGGTCGATCTTCTGGCGATCCATTTCGACATGGCAAGTGAGATGAACGAGCCTCCCATGCCAAACACTGCGGCCATGACCAGCAAGCCCGAGGTAGACCGTGAGTCAACCCCGAGAAGACTCATGACGATACCAAGCAGAATAAGTATCGCCATGTTGGTCGCTAAAAACAGAACAATTCGTAACACGTCATGCCTCCAATATCATTCAATAGTATTATCTTTCTCGTCTGCAGATCCCCCCCTGCGGTGACCGGCAGAGCACTCGATGGAAATCACGAGTAAAGATAACCATCCTTTTGTCCGTCACAAGAAACCAAAGCTCGTTTTGTACGAATCTTCCCTACTCCGGGCCTGAATGTTAATCGAATTGCTGCAGCACCTTTTTCACCACATTGCCATCGGCAGCGCTGCCGAAATGCTGCATGATCGGCTTCATGGCCTGCATCTTGTTGCCGAAGGCAGAAAAATCGATATTGTCCTTCACCCAGGCGTATATCTCCTCTTCCCCCGCCTGCTTTGGCAGATATTCCTCCATGATCGTCAAAAAAGGTGATGTTGCCTGCTGTTGCGCCGCCAACAGCTCCCGCTCCGACTTGATCAGCTTTTTAACGATGGCAATGACCTGTTCGTCACTCAGGACTTTTCCCGGCTGGCGGGCAAACTCGCCCATCAGAATACGGATCGCCCCGGTCCGTTCGGTATCTCTGGCCTTCATGGCCACCTTCAGATCTTCTTTGAGCGATTCCTGCATACTCATATCTTTCTCCTGAAAAAATTACCATTATATTATACTACTGATACGCTGGCCGTGTCCGGCAGTCTGCAGTACGATACCACCTTCATCCGGTAAAAAAAACAGGATTCCCCCCAATGGTTATGATAACGGTCAGCGCAGCAATTATTGAAAAGGACGGGCTCATCCTCGCCGCCAGGCGCAAGCCCGGCAGTCACATGGCGGGGCATTGGGAGTTTCCCGGCGGCAAACTGGAACCGGGGGAAACAGTGGAGGAATGTCTTAAACGAGAACTCTGGGAGGAGTTTGGCATTCGATGCTCAATCGGCGCGTATCTGGCTGAATCAGTCTATGATTACGGAACAAAGGTGATCCGTCTGCTCGGCTATCGCGTCCGGCACCTGAGCGGTACCTTCCAGTGCCGGGACCATGACCGGCTCGTCTGGCTGCCGGTACATCAACTCGACTCGCTCACCTGGGCGCCTGCCGATATCCCGCTGGTCACAACATTGCAGGAAGAATCTCGATTCCAGTGAACCTCGTCAGGTCAACAGGGGAAGTATCAGCAATGGCTGAAGTCCTGGTGAAAAAAGAGCTCTCATGACCCAAGAGGGACAGATGATTGTCGGCCGGGGCACCATCTGGTATACTTACCCACTTTTTGCTTGAACAAGATTCGACAATGGCTACTCCCGGCCCACAGTACAAGGAACAGGCGATGCCCCTTTTACCAGCTATCGAGCTTGAGACCAATCCCAATCCGGACAGTGCGGTGATCTGGCTGCACGGACTCGGGGCGGACGGAAACGACTTCGCCCCCATCGTCCCGGAGCTGTATCTGCCGGCGGACCTTGCTGTCCGCTTTATCTTTCCCCATGCCCCGACATTGCCGGTGACGATAAACGGCGGCTTCGTCATGCCCGCCTGGTACGATATTCTGGAGATGGAGATCGACCGGAAGATCGACATTTCAGGGCTGATGGCCTCCGCCGGGGAGATCAACGCTTTTGTCAGCCGAGAACTTGAACGGGGTATCGACAGCAGACGGCTGGTCATTGCCGGCTTCTCACAGGGTGGCGCTGTCGCCTACCAGGTCGCCCTCAGCCACCCGCAACCTCTTGCCGGGCTGCTGGTCATGTCAACCTACTTTGCCACAGATGACATCATTCAATTCAGTGCGGCGAACAAGGCGATACCCATCAGGGTCCAGCACGGTAAACATGATCCGGTAGTACCTGAACATCTTGGCCGCAAAGCCAGCGATCAGTTGTCCAAACGGGGGTACGACGTCAGCTATCAAAGCTATCCGATGGAACATTCTGTCTGTCCGGCACAGATACATGATATCTCCGAATGGCTACAGACCATCCTGTCCTGAAATTTACCTGCAACGGAGGCACCCCAATGGATCCCATGGCTTTTATTGCCGAACAGAGAATAGCCGAGGCGATGCGGGAGAGGGATCTCAACTCCCCGAAGTGGAAGAACAAACCCCTGCCGATAGAAGATGACCGCTTCGTCCCAGAGGACCTGAAAATGGCCTACAAGATACTGAAAAACAGCGGTTACCTCCCACCGGAGATAGAAGAGCGCAAGGAGGTAAAAAGGCTCGAGGATCTCATCGCCAGAACGGAGGATGAACACGAACGCCTCAAACAGATGAAGAAACTCAATGTCCTGCTGATGAAAGTCGATGCCAGGCGTCCTTTCTCTTCCAATATTTCCAGCCAGCACGAATACTACCGCAAAGTGGTGGAGAAGATAACCCTGCATTCCGCAGCAAAAGATAAAAATGCAAAATAATCGAAGCGAAAAAACCAAGTAGCTGCGCGGAGGTAGCCGGACATGAAAACCATTGTCCCCCACAAGGAGATCAACTTCCTCGAAGAAGCGGTGGAAAGCTTCATGACCGCCTCCCATCCTGCAGCGCTCACCGGCGCCGGTATTTCAGTCAACAGTGGCATAGCCGATTTCCGCAGTCCCGGTGGTGTCTGGACCGTTTTTTCGCCGGATGAATATGCGACCCTGGATGTCTTTCTCAGAACACCACAGAAAGCCTGGAAACTCTACCGCGAGATGGGCATAGGATTGCTCGGCAAAAAACCGAACCAGGCCCACCGGGTACTGGCCGAGTTTGAACAGCACGGCCTGTTAAAGGGAGTGATTACCCAGAACGTCGATAACCTCCACCAGGCGGCAGGCAGTGAAAATGTGCTGGAAATTCATGGCGACCATCAACACCTCCAGTGTCTGCAGTGTGCAACCCTTATCCCGGTAACCAGGGACCACTACGCCACAGAGAAGGTCCCGACCTGTGAATCCTGCCACTCTCCACTCAAGCCCAATGTGGTCCTCTTCGGGGAAGCGGTCAGGAATCTCGGCTTGATCGAAGAACTGATCCAGAGCTGCGACCTGCTGCTGGTTATCGGCACCTCGGCAAATGTATATCCCGCAGCGGGTCTGCCGCTGTTGGTGAAAGAGCGTGGTGGCCTGATCTACGAATTCAACCGGGAGCCCGCTCTTTTTTCTCAGGGATATGTCCGGAGCACCTCAATTGCCGACTATTTCTTTGCCGGCGACCTGGCGGCAACCATGCCGATGTTTGGTCAGAAAGTGCTGCAGAGGACAAATTGATCAGGCTAAACCAGGCATATCACCCGGCCCTCTCCTCTTACGGGAGGATCTCATTTCCTGTAAGTCGAACGTCCTTTTCACCAAAGGCATTAAATTTTCCCGGTCCGCTGCCGAAAAGAAAACAGATAACCGGATAAAAGACCGCCCCCTCCAGGTCATTTCCCGTGGAAAAAGTGACGAGCTGCACTTTCTCTGATAGACTGAAAGTGACGGCAAAAATCGTCCTGAAAAGTCTCAGCGACCTACTTTTCAAATCGGCTCAAGGACATGCATGCGATTTTGTAAAGACTGCGGAACCGCTCTCAATCTCTTTGGCACCAGCGAAAGAGAGTTGTGTTCTTCCTGTGTCCAGCATAAAAAGAAGGCCGAACCGCGGTCATCTCCAGCTCCATTGCCCACGGCTGCGCCAAACGAAGAGCAATACGAGTTGCTCGCCGATGCGGTACTTTCCTATGAAAACAATAAAATTGTACTCCGCTCAAAAGAAGGCTGGGAACTGTGGAGCGGCCTTCCCGGAACGGAAACGGAAATGAGGACGATACTCGAAAGAGCCGGACGAATATATGCAATCCGTTTACGAAGACAAAAAAATTAGGTCCCTCGATCGGACCTGTTGAACACTTCGATACAGCTGACGGCAAGATGACGGTAAAAATTTCCATAGGATCAGGCAAAGGCGGGACCGGCAAGACGATGGTGATCTCCAACCTCGCCCTGCTTCTCGCCAGGACCGGCAAGAAGGTCTGCCTGGTCGACCTTGATCTCGGCGGCGCCGACGCCCATTTACTTTTCGGACTTTTTGAACCGAAACGGACCCTTACCGATTTCCTGACCAGACGGGTCACATCGATGGGTGAGGTTATCCATACCCTGTATTCCCATAACGGCCTGCAAATCATTCCCGGCACCGGCGAGACCCTGCAGACCGCCAATATGACCTATCAGGAAAAGCAGCGTCTGCTCCGTGGCCTGGAGAGTATCGAGGCCGATGTCCTGCTCATTGATACCGGTGCCGGCACCAGCTACCATGCCCTGGATTTTTTCATGCAGTCGGATATCCAGATCTGTGTCACCCTCCCGGACCCAACGGCCATCATGGATCTCTACACCTTCCTGCAGTTGGCGACGATCAGAAAAGTTCTCGGTGGTTTTCTCTCGCAGAGCGACGTGGCGTTGGCCCTTAAACGATATAATTTCAGCTCCTTGGGGGAAGTCTTCGAGCTGGCGGAAAAAACCAGGGAAGGCGCAAGAGAAGAAGGCAGACAGGCTTTGAAGTATTTTCATCCCCTGCTCATCATCAACAGGGACAGTGAGAGCGGTTTAGTAAACAAAACCAAACTGCGGAGCATGGTCACCAGATATCTCGGTATTGATATGCCCGAGTTAGGCGAGATTCCGGAGGATGCGGCAATAGGCGAGGCGCTGAAGGCCTTCATGCCGAGTTGCGATCTGTATCCCGATTGTCCGTCCTCAAAAGCCCTTGCCGCCATAGTTGACAAGATCGACAAAATCATCGAGCTGTTCACCCGCCATAACTATCGTAATTAACCGGCCGGCTGATACCTTCAGGGCCCCTGCTTTTCGTTTGTATCCAAGGTTGTTTTTAATAAAAAGATCCCTACCGGAAGATAGGATGCAAAGGCAAGGGCGGCAATATTTTGAAAACCGACCTGGGTTTCAGGCGAATTGATAAGCAGATAGGCGACCAGAAGCGGCATCTTATCAAACTGAAAGAAGGTGAAAAAACCGAGGACGAATCGCCGCATAAGATCGGGATGGCGATCGGATGCGCCCTTTGATGCCCGGTAAAACAGAAAGCAGGAAAGAGAGATCCCGAGCAAAAACAGACAGGTACCGATCACTACCTCCACATTCATGCGAGAAGGATCGGCGGACAGGCTCCTGGCATCGGATGGAAACCAGTAGACGGATGAACCAAAGAGACTGACGAGATAGCAGCCAATCCCGCCAGACAGATATTTGAAATGGACGGCAGAAACCTGTTCCCCTCTCGCCGGTTTTGCCTTGATCAGAAAAAGTACCAGAATCATTGCGGCAAGAAGCAGGCCGATCAGGAAATAGGGCCAAGCGGGCACCTTTTGATAGACAGGGAAAAAGGACCGCTCCGCATCACTCGGCAGGACGAAGAGAATCCCGAAGAAAAACGAACAAAACGCCCCGAAGCCAAGCAGCAGACCGGTCATAATTCGAGCAAGACCGGTAAGGTAACTGAGTCCGGCGACAAACGATGCAAAACCCGCAATAAGAACCCGTACCACCATCGGCCGAAAACCTCCCTTGAATAGATACTGCAGCCAGAAAACAGTCCAGTTATTGATAACAATTGTGACCGCTTGTGGCAATATATTCCGGTAGAAAAGGTAGCGCGGCAAAATAGCGCGTGAACCCTTCAGGAAAAGGGCAGCAACAGGCCAAAGAGGGTAAGCATCACTCCGGCAATCTTCTCTACAATATAGACGGAGCTGCCGAGCACTTCCCTGACCCGACGACGACCGATGACCATCACCACCCCGCTGTCCCAGATAAAAACCACCATCGTCATCCACAGGGCATACAGACAGCGGGTGGGAAAACCGGTTCGATCCGAAATCATGGCGGTAAAGAGAGCCAGATAAAATATAATATTTTTGGGATTGAGGAGCCCCGACATGAAACCGATGAGGAACTGTCGGCCAAGACGATGCGTCTGCAGAAAATTTACCTGATCATGCCGGTCAAGCGGACGTTTCGGCGTCCTCAGTAACATGATGCCGACCAAGAGCAGATACAGCGCCCCGAGGAATTTCAGGGAGTCCATCAGCCAGCTTGTCTGCCTGACCGCTTCGAGGCTGAAAACAGCGACGAGCAGATAGATCGCATTGGCGCCGGTAATGCCTGCGCAGACGCTTACGGCATAGCGGATGGGCAGACGCAAGGATGCCTGCATGATGAGAAAAAAATCCGGTCCCGGACTGAGCAGGGCCAGAAAATGTGCCGAGGCGATGAGGACAAATTCCATACCATTCTCCTTTTTTGAAGAATGATATGGAATTTTTAATGAGAATTATTGTACAAAATTGACCCGGTATTCCTGCGGTGTGACGGTCGTCATCGCCTTAAAATGACGATGCAGATGACTTTGATCGAAAAAGCCGCACTCCAGGGCGGTTTCGGCTATCTCCATGCCCTGTTGCAGATATTTTCTGGCCTGCTCGACCCGGCAGTTCATCCGATAGGCGTGAGGCGTAATCCCGACAACCGCCTTGAACCTGCGGAGCAGAGTGTACGGATTCACTCCCAGCCGTCGGGCCAGTGACTTCAGGGTCAGATCATCTGTTAGATTTTCACCGAGAATACTCTTCAACTGCTCAATATTTGCAGGTATCTCCCGCTCTTTAGCCAGCACCCGGCAGACCTGCCGGAAAACCGCACTGCAGAAGTCAACCACGAGCTGTTCCTTTTCGAGCAGATGTACCGAATGGTCCATCAACCGCTTGACCACAGTGCAATAACCGGCATAGAGGCCTGGATCGTCCAGTCTGATGCTCTCCGCCGGGACAAACGAGTCAACAGCCCACAACGAGTTCTGCACCTGAAGGCACCAGGCAGTATCGAGATAGAGCATGGAATAGCTCCGCCCTTCTTCACCCACAGCGTTACAGGAATGCAGACTCTCCGGATTAATTACGACCAGGGAGCCCACTGCAAGCAGCGCCTCCTGCTCGCCGACCCGATACCGTACCCGCCCCCGTTCAACCGCTCCGATGCTGAAGGTTCTGTGCATGTGATCCTTGAAGTGACGGGCACTGCTCCTTGATGAACGGCACTCGACGAAGGAAAGCCGGGGATCTTTAAAAAATTTTTCTTCGTTCATAATACTTTGGAATGAGAGACCTCGTTGAGTACCTATCATGCCCCAATGTCAATCGAAAAGCCAAAGAAATATCCTGACCCCTGTCAGATTTGACCAACCTCAGCCGACTCTTGCCGCCACAGTGTGGCATGCTTAGTGTTGTATGAAATGTTTCTTGCAGCGTGAGCTCTTTACAACCGGATTTACCTATGAATATGCCGCTTTGTAACCAGACACTCGAGTCTCTGGTTTTCGATAATCGTTTCGTACAGGAATTACCCGCCGACCCGCAGCCGGAAAATTTTCGCCGCCAGGTCAGTGGCGTCTGCTATTCCCGGGTCCGGCCGACAAGGGTTGCCGCGCCCAAACTGGTGGCTTACAGCCGGGAAATGGCCGGCGAACTCGGCCTGCCCGAGGAGGTCTGCCAGTCAGCGCTCTTTACCGAGATCTTTGTCGGCAACAGTCTCCTGAATACCATGGATCCATTTGCCATGTGTTACGGCGGGCATCAGTTCGGCAACTGGGCCGGACAGTTGGGAGATGGGCGGGCGATAAACCTGGGCGAGGTGATCAACAGCCGTAAAAGGCGATGGATACTCCAGCTCAAAGGCGCTGGTCCGACACCATATTCACGTCAGGCCGATGGGCTGGCGGTGCTGCGCTCGTCGATTCGCGAATTTGTCTGCAGTGAGGCAATGCATCACCTCGGCATTCCTACGACCCGGGCCCTCAGTGTCATTGTCACCGGGGAACCGGTCACGCGGGATATGTTTTATGACGGCCACCCAAAAGATGAGCCGGGTGCCGTAGTCTGCCGGGCGGCCCCGTCATTTCTCCGGTTCGGCAATTATGAGATCCTCGCATCGAGGCAGGAAACTGCCCTTTTGCAACAGCTGGTCGACTACACCATCCGGACGGATTTTCCCCACCTGGGCGAGCCTTCGGTTCCGGCCTACATCGAATGGTTCCGGGAGATCTGCCGCACCACAGCGGCAATGATCGTCGACTGGATGCGGGTCGGATTTGTCCACGGGGTGATGAATACCGACAATATGTCGGTGCTCGGCCTGACCATCGACTACGGACCATACGGCTGGCTCGAAGGATATGAGGCGAGGTGGACCCCCAATACCACCGATGCCCATGGCCGCCGCTACTGTTTCGCCAACCAGCCGCATATCGCCCAATGGAACCTGCTGCAGCTGGCCAACGCCATCTATCCACTGGTGAACGATGCCGAACCCTTCCTGGAAGCCCTTGGCTCTTATAATAGTCTGTTTACCAATGGGTGGAACAGGATGATGGCGGAGAAATTGGGTCTGAAGAAATATATTGCCGAGACCGACGACGCCCTCATCGGGGAGCTGGTCGAGGTCCTGCAGCTGGTGGAAACGGATATGACCATCTTTTTCCGCAACCTTGCCCTAATCGATACCAGTTCCGGGGTGCAGGATACGAAAGAGTTGCCTCCGGTATTAAGGGAGGCATACTACAACCCGGAAGAAATCACCGGGCAGGTTGGAGAACGTATCCACACCTGGCTGCAGTCTTACCGAAGACGATTGCAACGCGACCGGCAGCCGGACATGGTGCGGCGGCAACGGATGAACAGCGTCAACCCCAAATATGTTTTCCGCAACTATCTGGCCCAACTGGCTATCGACAAGGCGGAAGACGGCGATTTTTCCCTGGTGAACGAACTGCTCGAACTGCTTCGCAGGCCCTATGACGACCAGCCGGGCAAAGAACATTATGCGGTAAAACGGCCGGAATGGGCACGCAACAAGGCCGGCTGCTCGATGCTGTCGTGCAGTTCATAGGGTCAGGTGCGACCAGGCCATCCCGTTTCGGGCTGTTGAAGCGAGTTCACTGCTGGTCAGGACGATCAGGCCGACGTCAACTGAATTGTCAATGAGACTCATCACCTTTTCAACCGCCTCCGCCGGTCTCATCTTCTGTTCCAGCCAGCTATAGACCTCTTTTGCCAGGATTTTCAAAGCTATGACTTCACCGTCCCCGGTGCAGGCGACGGCTCCCAGCGGACCGCAGAAAAGGCCACAACCCGGGAGAGGGACATCCCCGACTCTGCCAAGAGCAGTTTTTTTTAATCCTCCGGTGCTGAGGGCCGAGGCAAAAATTGTTCCGTCAAAGGCCACAGCCCCAACCGTATCGCATGAAGGGGCATCCTCCTGTGGTATCTTTCGCACGTCCCTGCCTTTAACGAAGGCGAACGGTATATCATGTTCAGCGGCGAAAATTCTTGCGCCCTCACCTACCAGCAGGATGTGTGGGGAATTGAGCAGGATTTTCTCAGCGACCTCTATAGGGTTTTTAACATTTTCTATGCAGGCCACGGCCCCGAATCTGCCGCTGCTCGTCATACACGACGCATCCATCTGAACTGTCTGGCCATCCGCTCTGAGATGCGAACCGGTTCCGGCATTGAAGCGCGGATCGTCCTCCAGATATTTCACCGCCCGGACAACCGCCGTTAATGCCGACTCGCCCCCTGCCATAGCCTCCATTCCTATCCTGGCCGCAGCCTGAGGTCCATCGGAATGTCGCGAATTCGAGCCGGCACCTCCATGGGTCAAGATAGCTTGTTTAAAAATTGACATGATTCACCTCAGCCTTCATCTTAACAGTATGCTGATGTCACTTTGGCAGCTTTTGTTAGAAGATAATTCCCCCAAACAGTACTTGCTCCAATTATCTCTTCTGCCGTCTCTTTCTTAATCCACTCGGCATACTTGGTCTGGTTTGTCCGGGTAACGAGGAGAGTCCGACATTGCATCCATGCATCGGGTTACCTTGCTAATCTGCGGTGAATACCTAAATTATACATTGTAACAGAGCTTTCCTCTGCTGCGAAGTCACTCAACAATGGAGGGTAGTGCAATGATTACTAAACAGGATATTTGTAAAAAAATAGAAGAGGTCTTCCCGCAAGCAGGCGCCTGCGGTATTGACTATGATGTTGATTTTGATGAAAGCAACAAGGCCTGGACGGTGGATCTCCATCACGGATCCCATCATTTGAAAACATTTATTGAAACCGATGAGGCAAACAGCTGCTTAGAAGGGAAGATGTGTCTTCCTCTGGGCTTGCAGGTCGCTCAGCTGAAGCGTAATTTTGAACTGGCCAATAACCCGGAACAGTAAACGTGAAACAGTGCAACAAAAACCCAGGCATCCTGACACTGAGCTGACCGACAGGTTGCCTTTGCCGGGCAAGACAACGAAAAGGCGACTCTTCAACACTGCAAGCAGCTTGAAGAGACGCCTTTATTATATTGAAAAATATCTTTTCAGTTCCAGATGACCTGATTTTCCAGGAAATCCTGCCTCTCTTTCGGATTTAGTCGGCCGAGGTCTGTTTTGTCTCCTTTTTGGCGGTTCAAGGCACAAACATACTTCTTCCCATCCTTCACCTTTACCAATATAAATGCCTCATAGGTGCCTCTCATAATATACTCCTTCATGTTGTCTGAAATTCTTTTTCCCCTCCAGTACTCCCTTTCCCTCAGGAAAATCTGGAATGGCAGAACCATAATTTGGTACCAAAGATTACGTTAACATCGGAGTAACGTCCCTGCCCCCTTTCCCGGCTACCTGTCTCACAAAATGTAATTCCATTGCCCATACAGGCATGTTTCCCGCAAAGTTCTCTTAACAACCCCCATCAAGGAGGATATCTACCCTCATAAAATTCATAATAAAAACAAGCGATGAATTCCTAAGGTAATAATAGTATATGTCAGCCTGCAACTGAGAACCAGTATTAATTAATTTATTTTACCAAACAGCTGCACACTGGAACAGATCAGATTTTATATGCCCTCACCAGTTTCTCAAGTTTCAGGGCAAGATCTTTCAATTCTGTTGCATTACCCTGCACTTGGTCGCTGCTCTGATTAAGCTCGGTCGCCGCTGTATTGACATCTGAAATTTCCGAAGCGATTTCAGATGTAACCGCTGCCGCCTGGGCGATGTTTTCGGTCACTTCCAGAATTCCCTGGGAGGCCTGAGCCACATTCTCGGCAATTTCCCGGGTCGTCGCCGATTGTTCCTCGACCGCCGAGGCGACCGTCGTCGACATTTCATGGACATCTTTTATTATTACACTGACTTCGTTTATCTCTTTTACGGTATTGCGGGTAGCCGCCTGCACCCCTTCGATATTATTTTTTATCTCCAGAGTTGCATGCGCGGTCTGTTTGGCGAGTTCCTTGATTTCATTGGCAACCACGGCGAACCCCTTGCCTGCTTCTCCGGCCCGTGCAGCTTCGATGGTCGCATTCAGGGCGAGCAGATTGGTCTGTTCCGAGATTTCCGTTATGGTCTCGGTAACTTTACTGATTTCCTGCGCCGATTTCCCCAATTCGTCGACTCTTTGTGATGCCTGATCCGCCTTGGAAGTGGCATCTGCGGCCATGGTACTGGTCTTTGCAGTATTGGTCGAGATTTCGTTGATGGTAGATGTCATCTCCTCCGCTGCCGCAGAGACCATATTGACATTGGTTGCAGCCTGTTCCGTCGCCGCTGCCACGGTTTCCATGTTGGTGTTCATTTCCACCGCCGCCGAGGCAACGGTGTTGGCCTTCATCGAAGTGTTCTCCGCGCCGCCGGAGAGCTGTTCCGAAACAGCCGAGAGAGATTCGGACGCAGCCGAGAGAGACACGCTGCTTTTTTGAATCTCACTTACCATGGTCCGCAGGCTATTGACAATGCCATTCAGCGCCTTGCTCAACACGCCGACCTCGTCTTTTTGCGAGATATGCAGATCTTTTGAAAAATCACCGGCGGCAAGGTTGTCGGCAAATGCGACCGCCTCTTTAATCTGGCCTGATAATGATCGAGAGATAAAAAAACTCACACCTGCTCCGGTAACCAGGGAAAAGAGGGTAAGGATAATCATATTTCGCTTGGTGTTCTTCAGCACATCCTGCAGAATCCGCTCTTCCTCGTGGACATGCCCCCCGATAACCTTTGACATTTCGTGTAATTTTGCCCGGACGGCAGCGAGGGCAGGGATGCTGGACTTTTCATATATTTCGGTCAATGTTGAAACTGTTGCAACGCGATCACCCTGATTTTCAGCGAGCACTTTCTGCATCTTTGAGGCACTCTTGTGCAGGCGGGCATGGTCGACCTTCATCGCCTCGAGCATGGCTTTCATCTCAGGAACACTCTTTTCGACATCGGCCATGGCGGCCTGATCACCAAGCCACCGCCCCAGTTTACAGTTGTGTTCGTTGGTTTCAATCTCCAGTCTTTTCTTCGACTGATCGAGCAGAAAAGAACTCACCCCGGCGGCCCATTGCAGATGATCGACTTCACGTTGGAACAGGGTCCCATCGATCTTCTGGAGATGTTCGAGCTTTTGCGACCCGGTCACCTCGGCATCAAGGCCCCTGAGTCCCTGCCAGCCGACCAGCACCAGCAAAACCAGCATGGCAGCAGCCATCCAGCCCATCTTTGCCCCAATTGACAAATCTTTAAGTCGCATGTTTTCCCTCCCTTTTCGTCAGCTCTAAAGTTTCACACATATGCTCAAATTGTTCACAGGATTTAAGCCTATCACCAACGTTGCACCAAATCAAACCCGGGGCAAAAAAAAGTTAGAGCAGGAGGATGCAGGAGAGTGAAAAAAATGAGAGGAAGGTGGAGAGTACGATGGCCGAAGAGGCCAGCTTGGTGTCGCTGTTCAGTTGGGAGGAGAGGACATAGATGGCGGTTGAGGCCGGCAAGGTAAAGAAAATAAGGCCCACCTTGAACGGAAGTCCGGCAACATTGAATAAATAAAAAAACAGCCAGCCGATCGCCGGCAGAAATACCAGTTTCATCCCCGCTGCGAGAAAGGAGAGCCCCAGATTGCCCCTCACCCCGGCAAAGGTCAGGCTGCCGCCGATGGAGATAAGAGCCAGCGGCAGGGCAACCATTGAGATCAGGCTCAGTGAATTATTGATAAACACCGGGAACTTGCCTATCGTACTGGAATAGCCCATTCCGGCCAGGCATCCCAGGATTAACGGGTTGGAGACCAGGGCCTTGCCGGCGATGGTGAGACGCTTGCCAAAATCGATTTCCCGGCCGGAAAACCAGATCAGGGTGGAAACGGCAAAGACGTTAATAAGTGGGATGGCAAAACCGATAAGGATGCCGAAATATTTAACTCCTTCCGCTCCAAGACTATTGAGAATCACCGCGACCCCGATATAGGTATTAAATCGGTAGCAGCTCTGGGAAAAAGAGCCCGCCTGAAAGGCGGATATCCGGAACAGCCTGATCACCAGGGTGCTGAGCGCAAACATGGTCAGCAACGCACAAAGAGCGGCTAGGCAGAAATTCCAGTCGATCCCGTCCTCAAAGGAGGCACCGCCGATCTTCCAGAACAGCATGACCGGAAAAAAGAAATAGTAGATCAACCGGTCGGCATTATGAAGAAAGACCGCATCGGTCAGCCCCCGCCGTTTCAGGAACCAGCCCAAAAGAAGCAGAACAAAAATGGGGAATAAAGAGTTGAGTATAATCAAAGCAAGCTCCAAAATTATCTATTAGGTAAACGTCACCCCCCATTACACCTTTTGTATAAAATTGACAACACCTTGTTGCAGCAGAAAATCTCTCCCATTTTATTATAAAGGTCTTGCCTTTTTTCCTGACCACTTTACTATGTTTTTGTATGAGCAACGAAAAATTCCCAGACAAAAATCCCAACCACGGGGATCTTTACCTTCGGCTCCAGGAGCTTGAAGAGAAATTTCTCTATCAGGATCGAACGATCGACGACCTGAACGAGGTCATCATTGAGCAACAAGCCCAGCTCTACGCCCTGGAGGAGAAGTTCCGTCGACTCCAGGCCCTGCTCACCGCCATTGAAGACCAGCCAAGTGGTGTTCCGGACCCGCGGCCTCCCCATTACTGACAGACAGGAGAGAACATTTGGCACAGAAAACGGTAGTGCATAAAGGTTATCATGGAACAATCGAGGTAGACACCAGAGATTACTCTCTGTTCGGCAAAATATTATACCTCGATGAAGAAATCACCTATCGCGGCAGGACCTTTGAGGAACTTGAGGAAAATTTCCGCCGAGCCGTGGAAGATCATCGACAACTCTGCGAGGCAGATGACCAGGAACCTCATTTTTCTTAGCCCCCCAGAAAGAGAGAGCAGATGGACATGTATTATGTAGATGGAGAATTTGTCGAGGACGGGCAGGCCATGATATCAGTAAATGACCTGTCAGTAATACGAGGTTTTGGGATCTTTGATTTTCTGCGCACCTACAACGGAATCCCCTTCCATCTCGATCTGCACCTGCAGCGTCTGGAACGATCGGCAGGCCTCATCGGCCTGCAGCTGCCGCATTCCCTTGCGAAAATAAACGAAATTGTCCTGGAGACCCTCAAACGCAACAGCCATAGAGAAAGTAATATCCGTCTGGTGGTAACCGGAGGGCTCAGTGGCGACGGCATCACTCCGGGCAGCGCGCCAAAACTGCTGGTCATGGTCACCGCCGTCAAACAGATGCCGGGCAGTTGGTACACAGACGGGGCCAAGATCATTACCAGCCATGTGGAACGTTTTCTGCCCGGTGCTAAAAGCATCAACTATATCCCGGCAATTCTCTGTCAGCATGAGGCCCGGGCGCAACAGGCCATTGAAGCCGTCTATGTGGATAGAAACGGTTGTCTGCTGGAAGGCACAACGTCGAATTTTTTCGCCTTTGTCGGTGATACCCTCGTCACCCCGCCATGCCACCGGATCCTGCCCGGTATCACCCGTCAGGTGGTCCTGCAATGGGCGGAAAAGGAATTTCCCGTCATCGAGCGTGAGCTGCATAAGGATGAGGTACGGCTGCTGAGTGAAGCCTTCCTGACCTCCTCGGTCAAGGAGGTTGTCCCGATAACATCGATCGATGCAATCCGGCTTGGCGATGGAAAACCTGGCCGACGGACGAAGAAGATAATGCAATGGTTCAGGGAAATCACCGATTCCTATCGAGGTTGATCCGGTTGCATTTGCCGCAAGAGGATAGGTTATCGGCAGGGTTGTAATTTTGCATAGGTGGCCAGGAGGATCATCTCCCCGTGCTCGTCGAATAAGACGGTCAGCCGGCCCTGTCTTCTATCCTTTACCGCCAGCACCGTTCCGGCACCGAAGACCCGGTGCCAGACCCGCAATCCCTCGGCAATTTCATGGATCTCCAGGATCTTCTCGACTGGCTGTTCCACCGCTTTTTGCTGCTTTTTATCCTCGGCAAGCTGCATCCTGCTGCCAACCGCGGCAAGATACTGGTTGGCAATGGTTGTATCGTCAGCCGCAACACTACTCTCCGGCTTGTCCCCATCAAGCATCTCTCCAAGACACACCGAGAGACCGGGATTTGCCTCATAGAGGAAACGGCTCGCCCGAACCATGGCCTTGGGTATTTTCCCGCGATATCTGGCGATACTGCGTTTCAGTTCGGCATCTATCGGGTGAATACACACCACCTGTTCGATGGCCCTGGTCAGGGCTACATAAAAAAGCCGGCGCTCGTCCTCCAGATCATCCACCGCACTTTCCCGTTCCCGATAAAAGGGAAAGGCCCCTTCTTCGAGCCCCGGCAAAATGACCAGCGGCCATTCCAGCCCTTTGGCCCGGTGGACGGAGGTGATCAACAGCGCCTCCGCCGCCGGTTCCCCGCCAACTGTTTGAAACTCGGCAATTTTCTCAAGCAACCGTCTCACTGAAAGATTCTGGGATTTGGCGAAATCGATAAAGGCCTGACAGGTCTTCACCCGGTTCTCGGCGGTGGTCGATCTGGCGGAGAAATTGTGATAAAAGTCATACAATTTCAACCGCTGGACGATCTGTTTCAACAAGGTATCGGCCCGGCCCGAAGACGGACAGCCGGCCAGCCAGCGCCAGTTGTCCGCCGCTTCCGCAAACCGTTTGCGGATAAAGGGCGGCAACTCGGTTTCACTCCAGCTGCGCAGCAGCTCTCCTGCCCCACCTGGGTTTTCGGCGATCCTGCCAGCGAGGAGTGCCAAGTCTTCCCGCTTGATGCCCAGATGCGGCTGTGAAAGCATGGCGGTAATCACCTGCTGTCGGCCCGCCAGGTCACCATCGGCCAGAGTGCCCATAACGATTTTCAGATACCCGGTCAGGGCCAGCACCTCAGGGCAATCAAACACCTGGGCATTGCCCTCCAGGCGATAGGGTATCCCCGCCTCGAGAAGAGCCAGTTCAACCGGTACACTCTGGGCGAAGAGTCTGACCAGAACCACCGCCTCTCGCAGGGAACGGCCCGAATCCCGCCAGGAGGAAAGGAGTCCGATGACCGGGTGCCTGGCCTGCTCTTCCAGGCAGGTAATGACCGTGGTGCCGTTTTGTTCATGGGAGAGGCAGAGTTTCTGATCCCGTTTTCTGTTCCCGGAGATCAGATGATTGGCGGCAAGAGACAGCTGATGTCCGTAGCGGAAGGTATACGAGAGCTGATAATTGGTCGGCCTGGGAAAATCGACCTGAAACCTGGTGGTAATATATTCCGGCCTGGCTCCCCGCCATTCGTAGATACACTGATCGACATCGCCGACGACCATCACCTTCGCCCTCCTGCCGGCCAGAATCTTCAACAGCTGCTGCTGGGCCTCGTTGATGTCCTGGTACTCGTCGACGATGATGTGTTCAACCCGGTCGGTCACCCAGGCGGCGAGCTGGTCGTCGGCCAGCATGGCCATCAGCGGTTCGTGGATGAGATCGGCGTAGAAGCGGATTTTTCGCTCTTTTCTGGCTTTCTCAAAAAGCTCATAGGCCCTGATGAAATAGCTGTAGCGGGAGGACAGATCGAGTTTTTTAAAGACCTCGTCGGGTCCTGCTACCGTCGATTTTACCCGGTCTATAAAAGTGAGAAATTCCTCCACCTCCTCGCCCGCCAGCCAGCCGTCGTTGTCCTGACCGGTGCGATATACTTCATTGGCCACCTGCCGGGCCAGTCTTTCCTGGACATGATCCTCGGTGACGAGTTTATATCCCGGTAGAGCGCCCCGCCGGGTAAAGCTGTTGACCAGCCGAAGACCTAAAGAATGAAAGGTCCGCACCTCGGGCAACCGGCCGGCGTATGACGACAGGCGATATTGCATGGAATCGGCGAAGGAGTCCCGGGCCGATTTATTGAACATCAATACCATGATCTGCCCTGCCCCCGCCCCCTGCTGCAGCAGCTGTCCGACCCTGGCCACCATGGTGGTGGTCTTTCCGGAACCGGCCACCGCACTGACCCGGGCATGTCCGCCTGAATGGTTGATAATGCGCAGTTGTTCGTCGGTCAGCTTCATGATAAATGGCAGGATTCAAAAAGGCCGCTCATTATGAGCGGCCGGTACAAGGGGTTATCTCTTTTTCGGAGGCAAGACATCGGTGATGGAGCCGTCGACGATTTCCGCGGCAAAGGCAAAGGTCTCCGCAAGGGTGGGATGGGCATGGACCGTCAGGCTGATATCCTCGGCGTTGGCTCCCATCTCGAGAGCCAGAACCGCTTCGTGAATCAACTCCCCTGCGTTCAAGCCGCAGATACCGGCCCCAATGAGACGCCCGGTCTTTCTATCAAAGAGTGCCTTGGTCACCCCGGAGGCAGCCCCGGCACTGAGCGCCCGGCCACTGGCCCCCCAGGGAAATTTGCCCTTATCGAAATCAAGCTGCCGGGCCTTGGCTTCTTTTTCGGTAAGCCCCATCCAGGCTACCTCGGGCTTGGTATAGGCCACCGACGGAATGGTCATAGGGTTGAAGGCCGACTGATGACCGGCAATAACCTCGGCGGCAACCTTCCCTTCATGGGTCGCCTTGTGGGCGAGCATCGGTTCACCAACGACATCACCGATGGCATAGAAATGCGGCAGGCTGGTTTCCTGCCGCTCATTGACTTGCAGAAAGCCGCGCTCACTGACGGCAAGGCCGATCTCGTCAAAGCCCATCCCCGAACTGTTCGGTTTCCGGCCGACGGCCACCAATACCGCGTCAAATTCTGCATTTCCCGGGACATTTTTACCCTCCAGACTGACCTCAATACCGCTTTTAGCAGGGGAAATCTTTGTTACTTTGGTGTTGGTCAGAATGGTATATTTCTTTTTTAACTTTAGAAAGAGCGGCTGGACAAGGTCCTTGTCGGCCGGCGGAATAATCTGCTCGAGCATCTCGACAATGGTAATTTCAGATCCGAGTGCACTGTAGATCTGGGCCATCTCGAGGCCGATGATCCCGCCCCCGATAATCAAGAAGCGCTTCGGCACCGTCCGCAGTTCCAGGGCGGCGGTTGAATCCCAGATCCGGGGGTCTTCGGGAAGGTTCGGCAGGGCAAAGGGATGGGAACCGGTGGCGATGATCGCATTGGTAAAACGTACCTCCTGCGTACCATCAGGACCGGCAACTTCCAGCCTAGCCGCATCGGTAAAGACACCTTTGCCGGCTATTCTGGTTATTTTCCTGGATTTGCAGAGCCCGTCCAAACCGGAGGTCAACTGCTCGATCACCGCATCTTTTTTGGCCAGCAGCCGGCTAAGATCTATCTTCGGCGCAGCATAGTCAACACCGAAATCGGCTATCTCCGCGGCCTCTTCGATAACCGTCGCCGCATGAAGCAGGGTTTTGGAAGGGATGCAGCCCACATTGAGGCAGACTCCCCCCAGCCGCTGCTGCTGCTCGACCAGGCAGACGGACAGACCCAGGTCTGCCGCACGAAAGGCGGCGGTATAGCCCCCGGGACCGCCACCGAGAACAAGCACATCATACTTTTTTGTATCCGTATCGCTCATTGGCAACTCCCTACACTAATGTTCGTTTGAGGTCTTCAATATTCCTACGCAGCGTCTTGCAGAATCTGGCTGCCTCCGCTCCGTCGACAACCCGATGATCGTAGGAGACGGAAAACGGCAGGGTCAGTCGCGGGACGAACCGTTCGCCGTCCCAGACCGGCTTCATATAGCTCCGCGACAGTCCGAGGATTGCCACCTGCGGACTATTGACGATCGGCGTAAAACCAGTGCCACCGATACCGCCAAGGCTCGAGATGGTAAAGCCCGCCCCCTGGATATCGGGGATGGCCAGTTTGCCCTCCCTGGCACCGGCACTCAAGCGCCGCAGTTCCAAGGCAATCTCCCTGCAGCCCTTTCGGTCAACATTTTTTATCACCGGCACGACCAAGCCTTTGGGCGTATCGACGGCGATGCCGAGGTGGTAATATTTCTTTACAATAACCTTTTCTCCCCCCGGCACCAGAGAGCTATTGAAAAGAGGGAATGTTTTCAAGGCAGCAGCCACGGCTTTGATGACAAAAACCAGCAGACTGTAGGACGGATCGTCCTCTTGCCGCTCACCATTCAATTTTTTTCTGAACCGTTCCAGTTCAACGATGTCCGCCTCGTCAAAATGGGTGACATGGGGAATGGTGATCCAGCTTTTATGCAGCTGGGGGCCGGAAATCTTCTGGATACGTCCCAGCACCATCTCCTCGATCTCCCCGTACTTGCTGAAATCCTCAAGGGGCGCCTGCTCTACCATGTCTGCCGCCGGTTGTTGTCGGGCGGCGAGGACATCTTCTTTCAGGATTCGTCCATGGGGGCCCGTCCCGGTCACTGCCGCCAGGTCAATCTTCTGCTGCCTGGCCAGGGCCCGCACCGAGGGGGTCGCATGGAAGACCTGTCCTGCTTGCGTCTCTTTCGCAGATTCAGGCACTGCAGGTTCTGCTGTTTTTGCGGGCTGTTCATTCTCGACCTTGTCCTGTTCCGCAGCCGGTTTAGATTTTTCCGTCCCTTTTGTCTCTATGAGGGCGATGACATCCCCGCTGGCGACCACGTCCTCTTCCTTGACCAGTACCTCTTTTATCACCCCGGCAAAGGGTGAGGGGATATCCATCACCGCCTTCTCACTCTCGAGCGCAAGAAGCGAGGCCTCCACCTCGACCTTGTCACCGGGCGCGATGAACACCTCAACCACGGTTATCTGCTGTACCTCACCGAAATCTGGGATCCTGATTTTCTCGATGGCCATCTGCTGCTCTCCTTTTATCTGCTTAATGCGTGTGGCGCTTCCTGGTCTATCCCATATTTTCCGAGGGCATCGGTCACCGTGGTCAGCGGCAGGTGCCCCTCATCGGCGAGGTTTTTCAGGGCCGCGACGACGACATGATACCGGTCGACCTTAAAAAAGCTGCGCAGTACCTCACGGAAGTCGCTCCTGCCAAAGCCGTCCGTCCCGAGCACGGTCACCGGCCGATTGATAAAGCGACGCAGCTGCTCGCCATAGGCCTGGACATAATCGGTACAGATGACCACCGGCCCGTCGTGTCCTGTCAGCTGGTCCTCGAGGTAACATTTCTTTGCAGGCTGTTCCGGATGATGGCGATTCCAGTCTTCTGTGAGAATGCCCTCGCGATGCAGTTGATTGATCCCCAGGATCGACCAGACATCCGCCTGTATGCCGTAATCCTCATCGAGCAGCCGGGCGGCGGCGATCACCTCGCGGAGGATCGAACCGGACCCCATCAACTGTACTCGCGGGCCTTTTTCACCGCCTTTTTGCACGAGATACATACCTCTGTCGATTCCCTCCTCCACCCCTTCTGGCATCTCCGGATGGGGGTAGTTTTCGTTTAACAGGGTAATATAGTAGAAGACATCCTCGCCCCTGGCAAACATCCTTTCAATACCCTTCTGGATAAGGACTGCAACCTCGTAACCAAAGGTCGGGTCATAGGCAAGACAGGACGGATAGGCCGAGGCAAAGAGCAGCCCCTGGCCGTCCTGGTGCTGCAGCCCTTCCCCGTTCAAGGTAGTGCGGCCGGCTGTGGCCCCCATGACGAACCCCTTGGCCCGGCTGTCCCCCGCCGCCCACAGCTGGTCACCGACCCGCTGGAAACCGAACATCGAATAGAAGGTATAAAAGGGGATCATCGGCACCCCGTAATTGGCATGGGCGGTGCCCGCCGCCAGCCAGGAGGAGATCGCCCCGGCCTCGGTAATCCCCTCTTCCAGGATCTGCCCCTTGGGGTCCTCTTTATACCAGGCTACCGTCTCGGAATCCTGGGGCTCATAGAGCTGGCCGGTGGGGGCGTAAATGCCCAGCTGCCGGAACAAGCCTTCCATGCCGAAGGTTCTGGCCTCGTCGGGAATGATCGGCACGATATGCTTGCCGATATCCTTGTCCTTTACCAGGATACCGAGGAGACGGACAAAGGCCATGGTGGTCGACAGTTCCCGCTCTTTTGATGACTTTAGCAGGGCGCCGAAGGCATCGAGCGACGGCGCCGGCAGGGAAATATGCTCCGGCTGCCGATGGGGAACCGGCCCGCCCAGCTCTTTTCTGCATTTTATGAGAAACTGCGCTTCCGGGCTGCCCTCCGGCGGTCTGATGAACGGCAGATCGGCCAGCTGTTTGTCCGCCAGCGGCACATGAAATCTGTCCCGAAATGCCTTCAGGGAGTCGACGTCCATCTTCTTCACGTTGTGGGCGACCATGACCGATTCCCCGGCCTGCCCCATGCCGAACCCCTTAATGGTCTGGGCGAGAATGACGGTGGGCTGGCCCTTCACTTTTAAAGCCGCAGCATAGGCGGCATACACCTTGCGGGGATCATGACCGCCGCGGGACATCTGCCAAAGCTCTCTGTCACTGATATCCTCGACCAGGGCCATCAACCGGGGGTCGTCGCCAAAGACCTTCTCCCGCAGATATGCCGGCCCCCGGGCCCTGATAGTCTGGAAATCGCCATCGACCATGGAACCGAATTTCTTGATTAAGAGCCCCTCCCTGTCCCGCTGCAGGATGGTATCCCACTCGGTGCCCCAGATCAGTTTAATGACATGCCAGCCCGCCCCGCGAAAGCGGCCCTCCAGCTCCTGGACAATCTTGCCGTTGCCGCGCACCGGGCCATCGAGTCGCTGCAGGTTGCAGTTGACGACAAAGATCAGGTTATCGAGATTTTCCCGGGCGGCGAGGGACAGGGCCCCGAGGGCTTCCGGTTCGTCGGATTCCCCATCACCCATGAACACCCAGACCTTTCGGTCTCCGGCCTCTTTCAGGCCGCGGCTGTCCATATACCTCATGAACCGGGCCTGATAGATTGCCGCCATCGGCCCCAGGCCCATGGAGACGGTGGGAAACTGCCAGAAGTCGGGCATCAGCCAGGGATGCGGATAGGAAGAAAGCCCGTGCCCGCCCACCTCCTGCCGGAAATTACAGAGCTGTTCCTCATCCAGCCGACCTTCGACAAAGGCGCGGGCGTAGACCCCCGGCGAACTGTGGCCCTGGAAGTAGATCATGTCCGCGCCGTCTTGCGCCTGCGGGCCGTGAAAGAACCAATTGAAGCCGACCTCATACATGGCCGAAACCGAGGTATAGGTGGCAATATGCCCGCCCAGGCCCTTCCCGTCCTTATTGGCTCTGGCCACCATAGCCATGGCGTTCCAACGGACATAGGCGGCGACATTTCTGGCGGTGAGCGAGTCGCCGGGGATATGGTCTTCCTGGTCCGGCAGGATGGTATTGGAGTAGGGGGTCAGCAGTCCGGGCGAGGTGGACACCCCAAACGCCCTGGCGACATCGGTCAGCCGGCAGAGAAGATAGTCCGCTTTGTCACCACCTTCCTGGTCTATCACCCCCTTGAGGGAGTCGATCCAGTCCTGGGTTTCCTCGGGATCCGGGTCCTTATAATACGAACTCATGACATACCTCTCGATAATTCTTCGACATCTCTTGCAGCCACCCCCCGCCATGCGGCCGCCGCAAGGCTCATCCCTTCAGGCCGTATTTCTCATAGCTCACCTTATCGTAGAGCAGGGAAGACTTGGGATGTCCGGGCTTGTCTTCCCCGGCATAGCCGATGGCCAGGACCGCTTCAACCGCCAGGTTCTCCGCAAGTCCCAGCAACTTTTTGACATAGGCATCCGAAGTGGTCCCGGCATCAAATTCCCGCTTGCGGAGCTGTACCCAGCAGCTGCCCAGCCCAAGGTCCGCAGCCGCCAGGTGCAAAATAATGGCGGCAATCGAACAGTCCTCGACCCAGACATCGCTTTTGGTAGTATCGCCGCAGACAACAATTGCCAGGGGGGCATTCTTGATAAAGGAGGCGCCGTGCGGTTTGGCCCTGGCAAGAGCAGTGAGGGTCTCGGGGTCGGTAACCACTACGAATTCCCAGGGATTGATGCCCCGCGAGGAGGGGGAACGGAGCATTGCCTCAACAAGAAGATCAACCTTTTCCGGCTCAACCGGCTTTTCCTGAAATTGTCTGACACTTCTTCTGGTGCGCAAAAGATCAAGTACCATGATTGCTCCTTTTCATTGATAAATAATAATTATGGGTATGTTTCGCCCGGTGGTGCAGTTGAAGGCTGGGCGTCTCCCGCTTTGCTCGAAAAAGAGACCGCTCTTATGAATTTTCTTATCTATAGCATAAAAAACTGTATAATAACGTGATTTAAAATTCTATCAATGGACATTCCAAGAGATATGGACCTGCAGACCTTTGTCACCTGCCTCATCGCCGTTACCCTCCTGACCCTGACCCCGGGAGTGGATACCATGCTCATCATCAGAAACAGCGCCCGCGGCGGCTGGCTGGATGGTGCGGTCAGTTCCCTGGGCATCTGCAGCGGTCTTTTTGTCCATGCGACCGTTTCAGCGCTGGGGATTTCGATAATCCTCCTGCAGACGGCCTGGGCCTTCAATGCCCTGAAATTCGCCGGCGCCGCCTATCTGGTCTGGCTGGGTCTTGGCAGCTGGAGACGGGCGATCGGCCAACGGCAGGGCTTTCTGGCAGGAAAGATCTCGGCCCAAAAGGATACTTTCAGATTTTCCAGGTCCCTCAGGGAAGGCTTTTTTTCCAATGTGCTCAATCCCAAGACTGTGATTTTTTACATGGCCTTTCTGCCTCAGTTCATCGATCCGGCCAGGCCCCCGTTATTGCAGTCCCTGCTGGTGGCCGGCATCCACTTTGCCGTAGCCATGCTCTACCAGTGCTGCCTTGCCGCCATGGTTGACAGGGCGAAAATCTGGCTACAGAATCCCATGATTGGCAGGGTCTTTGACAGTTGCACCGGTTCGATACTGTTGTTTATCGGTCTCAAGCTGGCGACCGACAAATAGCCACCGCTTCTTCCCACTATTCTTTGGTTGCGTGAAATCTTGAAAAACGAGCAGAATATAGAAAAAAAGAGAGAAGGAATCATCGTCGCCCATTACGGCGTTGCCGTCGAGGTCCTCTTTGACGAGGGCAATACCCGTGAAATGATCCGGGTAAAACGAAATTCCGGTCATGTCGTCGGCGACAGGGTGGCGATAAACGACGAGGTCCTGACCAGACTCGATCGCCGCTCGGAACTGTCCAGGAAGGATGCCCGGGGCGGCCTGCACCTCGTGGGAGCCAACCTCGATGTCTTGTGTATCGTCGTCGCCTGCGAGCCCCTGCCGCCCCCCGGCTTTATCGACCGGGCGATCGTCTCCGCCCGGGCAGGCGGTCTGCGCCCGGTACTGATCCTGAACAAATCCGATCTTGACTGCTTCGCCGGTTATCGGGCGGCAATCGAGCCTGTTTATGAGGAATCGGTGAAGGTACTTACCATGAGTGCCGAAGTCGGTACCGGCCTTGAAGCCCTCAATATCTTTTTCAGCGAGGGACACCGCGGGGTCTTCGTCGGCCCGACCGGGGTCGGCAAAAGCTCCATCCTCAACACCCTGATCCCGGACCTCAATCTCTCCACCGGGGAGATCAGCGAATCGAAAAAACGCGGCCGGCACACCACCACCGTCTCTACCCTGCACAACCTGCGTGATGGCGGGGAACTGATCGATTCGCCGGGCTTCAACGACTTCGGACTGGTGGACATTTCAGCGGAGCAACTCTCCGCTCATTTTCCAGGCTTTGAAAAAGCAAACCTCACCCCCTGCCGATTCAGGGACTGTAAACACCGGGAAGAACCGGACTGCGGGGTAAGAGAGCTGGTCGGACAAAAGCAGATAGACAGCGATCGGTATGCCCTCTACCTGCAGATGCTCGCCGAGGTGGAAGCCCTGGACAATGAACCCGATTACCGGGAACGGAGGCACCGCCGAAAGAAAGGTTAACGACCCGAGACTTCTGCTGCTCCACGCGGAGAGCATTGCTTTCCTGACCATCATACATATTCTTGTATGCAACATGGCGCAGCATTTTCCCCTCTGCTACCATGTAACAACTTGACCCAGCCTTTCATCAAAGACAGAGCTACAAAAGGAGGTTTCCTATGCGTTATTTATTCTCACTGCTATTTGTTTTGCTCTTTGCTTCAAGCGTCTTTGCCGGAGAAAAAATCACCTACTCAGTAGATGGCCAGCCTTATGAGGGGTATTACATCAATACCAAGGCCGGTGCACCGATGGTTCTGATCATCCATGACTGGGACGGTCTGACCGAATATGAAGTTAAACGGGCCCAGATGCTCGCCGACCTCGGCTACAGCGTCTTTGCCGCTGACCTCTTCGGCGCCGGAGTTCGTCCCACCAAGGTCGAAGATAAACGGCAGCACACCGGGGAACTGTATAAAGACAGACAAAAAATGCGCAGGATTATGAACGCCGCACTCGAAACGGCTAAGGCTCAGGGGCTCAATACCGGTAATGCAGTGGTTATGGGCTACTGTTTTGGCGGGGCTGCCGTGCTTGAACTGGCCCGCTCCGGCGCCGAGCTGAAGGGTTTTGTCACCTTTCATGGTGGCCTGGGCACCCCGGAAGGCCAGGATTATTCGATGGCCAAGGGAAAATTTTTGATCTTGCACGGCAGTGCCGATACGTCGATCACCCTTGATATGTTTGTCGCCCTGGCCAAACAGCTGGAAGAAAATCATGTGGAGCATGAAATGATCACCTATAGTGGCGCGCCCCACGCCTTCACCGTGTTCGGTGCCCCGTCTTACCGCGAAGATGCCGACAGGAAATCATGGCAACGATTCACCGAGTATCTGAAGGAGACCCTTTAATGAAGATGGCAATACTGGAATAGCGATACTGCGTCCCGGACCCCTGACAGCAGAAGTCTGTTCCGGCAGGTTTTTTTACCGAAAGTTATGGCCCCATGTTGAAATTGAGCAAACAAGATGCCAGGCGGCTGTTAGTGGCCCATCATTTCCAGCCGACCTCGCTGCAGGGGGCTTTTCTGCGCCTGGGAAGCGTGCAGTACGATCCGCTCCAGCCGGTTGGCCGCAATCATGACCTGGTCCTGCAGGCGCGGGTAGCGGATTACAAGGTGGGTGACTGGGAGAAACTGGCCTACCAGCAGCGTTTTCTCTACGATGGTTGGGACAAGCAGGCCTCCCTGGTCTTGATGCAGGATTATCCAGTGCGGCGCATCTACTATACCTGGCATGCACCGCGCTGGCGCAAGGCCATCCTCGATCGGTATCCGCAGGCGGTTGCGACGGTTGTTAAAGAATTGCGCGAACGGGGGCCCTTAAGCAGCACCGAATTCCACTTCCAGGAACATCATAATCATTGGGAGGGTACCTGGTACGGCCCAAAACTCACCAAAAATATCCTCCGCGCCCTGTGGCATACCGGCCGGATTCATACATGCAGGCGCGACAGGGGAAAGCATGTCTACGACCTTGCCGAAAAGGTTGTGCCGAGCGATCTTTTCCAGGTGAAACCGATACCGGGACAAGAGAGTATCGACTGGCTGATCCGGCTGCGCCACCGGGCTCTTGGCCTGATGCGTCCGAATGCCGGCTCGGCGGTCTGGAGTCTTGACATCCCGGCGCAGGAGCGCCGGCAGCACCTGAAGAATATGGTTCAGCGGGGGGATCTGGTTGCGGTGGAGGTCGAAGGAAAGATTTTTCATACCCTGCCAAAGACCCTTGAGCTGCTTGATGACAAGGTAGAACCTCAACAGCAGATGCGCTTTATCGCGCCTCTTGATCAACTCATGTGGGACCGGCCGGCCGTCGCCCACCTCTTCGATTTTGATTATGTTTGGGAAGTCTACAAGCCGGAGAAACTCCGGCGCTGGGGATATTACGTTCTGCCGGTGATGCTGGACGGGCGATTCGTCGGGCGGATCGATTCACGACTCAGCGAGGGAACATGGCATGTTCACCATTGGTACTGGGAGGATGGGGTTGAAATCACGACAGCGCTGCTGGAAGCCCTTGAACAGGCTGTCGGCAGGTTCCGTCATTACCTCCGGGCCCATGCCCTGAAATTACCCAGGGCAATGGATGGACAGACCCGGAACGCCTTCAGATCTGGTTTTAAGGGTTGCGGCTCCAACGTATTGCTTTAATCGCCTTCCTTAGCAACTTTTGTGAGATATTTCGAACCCTTGGCAATCGACACGACCTTCTTTCCCTCAAAATTAACTTTAATTGTCCCACAGCTATCAACTGCAACAACTTTTCCAATCCCCCAATCCGACTTTCTATTATGCCGAACATTTTCGCCTGCTACTAAGATTGCTGCCATGGTTATCTCCCGGAGAATTATTTTCAGACCTTGGCAGCATTATAAGTATGAAATGAAATAAAACTCTTTATTTAAGTATAAAATAAAAAAGACCTGGTTCAAACTACGCGGTCACTTGCCAATTTACGCCACATGACGATATCTATTTGTTTTCATTACATGATACCGACAATTTTTCGCCAGAAAATGCAGATTCTCACTGCCGGAGGCACACGGAATTGCATAATTCAAGACAAGAATATTAACTTTTACTGTACTATTTATCGAAAATATCTTATTAAGTGAATTCTGAAATTGGTGGTTAATGGGTGGCAGGTCGATGTATCGAACCGTGGTGCAGGATGGCCCGGTTGAGTTGTCACTGAAAAGTTGGTGTGGATAGTAAGTTGCAACTTCGCGTTATTCTCTGAACATCATTTGCTTTTCCCTGAGTCTGTCGTCAAGGTAATACCCTTCTTAGCTCATCCAGCGTTTTCAAAAACCTTAGTTGAATAATTATCTCCGGCAAGGTGATGCATTCGATGGTCGAGTGTCGCCTCCGGAGTCATTTTTTTTTGTACAAGGAGAAACACAGTGCACATTTCGGAAATTTTTAAGCAGAATTCGATAGCGTTCAGCTTCGAACTTTTTCCCCCAAAGAGTAAGGAATCGGCTGAGCAACTCTTTGCCACGATCAGCGATCTTTCACCGCTCGAATTGTCGTATGTCAGCGTTACCTATGGTGCAGGCGGTTCAACCCGGGATCTGACGCATGATCTGGTATTACGCATCCAGAAGGAGACCGATTTAGCAGTGGTTTCCCACCTGACCTGCGTCGGCTCGACCCGGGATGAGATCAAATCGATTTTGGAAACATATGTAGCCAGCGGCATTGAAAATATACTCGCCTTGCGTGGTGACCCGCCCAAGGGCCAGGGTCCTTTCACGCCGGTGGAGGGCGGTTTCAGATACGCCTTTGAGATGGTGGAATTTATCCGGAAGCATTTTCCACATGTGGGTATTGGCGTAGCGGGCTTTCCGGAAGGACATCCCGAAACACCTAACCGGCTGCAGGAGATAGATTATCTCAAGGCGAAGGTAGATGCCGGTGCTGATTATATCTGCACCCAGCTCTTTTTTGACAACAATGAATTTTATGATTTTTGCGAACGCTGCGAATTGGCCGGCATCCGCGTGCCTATAGTGGCAGGTGTTGCACCTATTACCTCGGTAAAACTCATGCAGCGGATGGCCGAAGTTTCAGCCGGTACCCGTTTTCCGGCGAGATTAATCAAGGCCATGCACCGTGCCGAGGATGAGGAGTATGAGGCCAAGGTGGGAATTCACTGGGCAACGGAGCAGGTCCGAGACCTGATCGATAATAATACCAAAGGCATTCATTTATATACTCTCAACAAATCAAATGCCACACGGCAGATCTATGATTCCCTGGGTGTAACCACTACACGCAGTTTTGTCTAAGCCGTCTTGTTGCTGTTAACGATCCTTCGCTTCCTGCCGTTCGGTCGAAGGCGAAGGATCGTTGTTCCTCATGCAACCTTTCCGGCAAGGCGCGAGCCGGTCTCGAAGGCGTCTCGGTCTCTTCTTCCCCGGCCCCGTCTGCACCAGGGGATGAGACCATCAATTGACCGGTTGCCAGTCCCCGTCCCCACGAACCGAGTTCCTGATCTCCTGCATTGGATAGGTGCCGAGCATCACCACCATCTTGGCGAAGAAATGCAACTCTTCCAGGGCGAGCTGCAGTGAGGTCTCTTCCACATGGCCTTCAACGTCGGCATAGAAGCGGGCGATATTAAAGTCCTTATCGACATAGCTCTCCAGTTTGCTCATCTGGATGCCGTTGGTGGCGAAACCGCCGAGGGCCTTATACAGGGCGGCGGGGATGTTGCGCACCTCGAAGATGAAGCTTGTCTTGTAAGCGACTTCCGGCTGCAGAACAGGAACGATATGTTGCCGGGAGAAGACCAGAAATCTGGTGGTATTGTGGGATGCATCCTGAATATCCTTCTTGAAGATCTCCAGCCCGTAGATCTGTGCGGCAAGTTCGGAAGCGATTGCCGCCTGGGACTTGTCGTTCCACTTTTTGACGTCGAAAGCGCCCTTGGCGGTATCGGCCACGACATGCCGGGTAAGCTTCAGGTCATCGATGAACTTTTTGCATTGCGGGATAGCATGCACATGACTGTGAACATCGGTGAAATCCTCAAGACGCGCACCGGGAAGCCCGAGCAGGCAATGCCTGATCAGCTGAAAATGCTCACCGATTATATACAGCTCCTCATTGGGGATGAGATTATGCACATCGGCCACCCGGCCAGCCAGCGAGTTATCCACCGGGATCATCGCCAGATCGGCCGCCCCCTCGCTGACCGCTCGAAAAGCCGCCTCAAATGAGACGCATGGGAGGGTTGTCAGCTCAGGATAGGCTGCCCGGCAGGCCAGATCCGAATAGGCCCCGGCCATGCCCTGAAAAGCTATTGTCGTAAATTTCCGTTCCTTCGTTTTCTTCATTTTCATCCTTTTTAACCGTATCTGCATCGTGCATGTTTGAAATAAGGTATCCGCCAGGCACGACCAATGTTGAATCTGGCACTGTACAGCATCTTGAAAAAAACATGAAGATGCGAATATCTGCCGAATGTTTCCTGAGGATGGGCCGAGAGGTAGAGGTCATGGAAGGTCTTTCTTGACAAAAAACTCATTTACGTTGAAACTTGCAGCGTTTCATCAAGGCAAGCTTTCTGTCTATCATCTCTTTATCAGCCTTTGTGGTGACATATATGAATAATCTTATAAGTCTCGCCGGACTCGTCGGTTTTATGGCCATTGCCTGGCTGTTTTCTGTGAACAGGAGAAAAGTTAACTGGCGGGTGGTTTTCTGGGGTGTGGTACTGCAGTTTTCTTTTGCCGCCTTTATTTTCCTGGTCCCGGCCGGGGGCAGGTTTTTCCTGGCGATCAATGAGCTGGTGGTGAAAGTGCTCGATTGTGCCGCACGGGGCAGTGAGTTTGCCTTTGGACCGCTCGCCTCGGGCCCCGGCCAAAAGGGCTCTCTCGGCTTTATTCTGGCCTTTCAGGCCCTGCCGACTATTATCTTTTTTTCCGCCTTGATCTCGATTCTGTATTACTGCAACATCATGCCCCTGATCATTCGTTTTTTTGCCAAGATATTCAGCTCCCTGATGAAGATATCCGGCGCAGAGGCATTAACGGCCGCCAGCAACATTTTTGTCGGTGTGGAATCCGCTTTCACCGTCCGACCGCATATCGGCAAAATGACCAGGTCGGAGTTGTGCACCATGCTGACCGCCGGCATGGCAACAGTTGGCTCAAACGTTCTGGCCCTCTATGTGTTTACCTTAAGAGATGTTTTTCCAACCATCGCCGGCCACCTGGTGTCCGCTTCCATTCTTTCTGCCCCGGCGGCAATCATTATGGCCAAACTGATCTGGCCCGAATCTGAAGTGCCCGAAACCCTGGGAAAAGATATCAGGCCGCACTATGAAAAACCGGATAATTTTTTCCTGGCCATCATCGATGGCGCCCAGGAAGGGCTCAAGGTGATCTTTGCCATAACGGCGCTTCTCATTGCCGTACTGGGCCTGACGGCTCTGGTTGATATGTTGCTTGGTTATATCCATAACGGATTATCGCTCAAGACCATTCTAGGACTGCTGGCCTACCCGCTCACCTACATGCTGGGAATTGTTCCGGCAGATGTTCCGCAGATTGCTGGTTTGATAGGGGAGAAGCTGATCTTGACGGAGGTGGTGGCCTATCTTGATCTTGCCGGAATGTTGAAAGAAGGTGTGCTGGCCAGTCCCCGTTCCGCAGTAATCGTCACCTATGTGCTCTGCGGCTTTACCCATCTTGCCTCGATGGCTATTTTTGTCGGAGGCATTTCAGCACTGGCGCCGCAAAAGACAAAGGAGATTTCCCAGGTGGCCTTGCGTGCCCTTCTTGCCGCGACCCTTGCCTGCCTGATGACAGGTGGCGTTGCCGGTGTCTTCTATAGCGGTGAAGCGCTGCTCACCATGTAGGTGAGCAGTCCCCTTCTATCCTTTCTTTTCCAGTTTATCCGCAGAGATGGCCATCAGGGTGATGGTGCTTCTCGACACCATTTTTTCATAGGTATCCCGGACATCCATGACTGTGGATTGGGCCACCATGATCTGTCTCCCCGGGCTTATTATTTCTGCAGTGCATTTCAATGCCCTGCCATAGGCTGGTTTTAGAAAATTGATTTTAAATTCGATGGTCAGGATTCTGATATCATCGGCAACAAGGGTATAGGCAGCATAGCCGGCGGTATGATCGGACATGGTCGCAATAACGCCGGCATGAATAAAATTGTCCTGGGTTTTGTGGATTTCGCCTATAATTAAAGTTGACGCAAAATGTCCCGCGGCGATGCTTGATGCCTGAAATCCACAGAATTCAACAAATCCCCGGCGAAAATCCGCCTCCAGAAATTTTATCCTCTCCCGGGTGAGTTCCTTTGCCATCCCCTGCCATTCCTATAAATATTCAGACTAAAAGGCCTGTTTACCGGACACCTGAATTTCCATGCACTTTACTGTCAAACCTTCACTGCAGGATTACCCTGGCATTTAGCGGTTGTACCGGGCGATTATTTGGGTGGTGCATCGTGTGGGAAAATTTTTCGATCTGTTCCTTCGAGGCAGTAGCAAAATTTTTCATCACCAACCACCGTACCCCCTCAGTACATGGCGGGGTGGTCAATGAGCCGTTGAACCGGTAGTAGCCGTGCTCCTGCGGGACGAGATTATTGGCATCCAGAGTCTCCGGGAGGGCGAATTTACCGCCAACTGTTTCAGGCATATGTGCCCATGCTTTCTCCAGTTCGGTATTTGTCTTTCCTGCTTTAAACATGACTGCAATTACAGCAAGATTACCTTCTTCGTCGGCGTGCACAAAATGGGCCTCCATTGGAAAGGAATGCCCTTCTATCGTGTTTTCGCTCGGGGTATGAAAATGGAATTGCTTCAATTCGAATGTATGACCGTCAGCGGTGACGGTACTGCCCGGTTCGTAATTGACCTGAATGGTGTGGCCGTTATTCAAGATCTCATGTCCACCCCTTTGATAGCCGGCAGCAAAAGGCGACAATTCACTCTCGATCATCCCAGACAAATCAATCGGAGATTGATTCCTGCCATCCGAGCACGATGAATATTTTTCATCCAACCTGCCCCAATACTCCGGTCCTTCATGACCTGAATACCCCCAGTGGACTTTCTCTTTTGCCAAGGCGATTGATGTCATACAAAATCCTGCAAGAATCAGAGATAAAACAATGGTTCTTTTTTTCACAGTTGCTCCTCCTTTTAGTGCGTTATTCTTTAAAAACATTTAATAAAAACCAAGAAAACCTGGTATGCTTATTCAGTATTAGGTCCCGGCCAAAAGTATTGATTCCATGCAACTGCCACTTCCTATAAACGCCCATCAGGATCTAAAAAAAGAGCGAAGCGATACTTTCCTCGCTCCGCTGGAAAAGTCTTGTGAGATTACGATATATCACGCCTAAACCTTTCCATTGGGAAATGTTTGCCTGGACACTTGGTAGATTCACCAGGGAGCATTCCATGACAATTGACATCTTCTTTGTGAATATCATGCCTGATCATAAGATTTTTCGTTAGTTTCACCAGCGATCTATACTGTTCTGTCGGGACTTTTACATTTTCAAAATTGCCAATCAAGCAAATTCCGATGCCACGGAAATTATGGTCTATATTATTGGCCGACACATGGCTTCCCCATAAATTCCAGGACAGCCGCCAGTCGCTGGCGATCTCCCCAAGCTTCAAGCCATTGCCATTTCCTATAATATAGTGGTACGGGATCGCAGTAATTGGATCCTGTGGCTGCCTCTCCCTGTGAACCTTTTGGAGAAATTCTATATTCCCGAATGACCCGGCGCTGTGATGGACGACAATATATTTCCATCGACGTCCCCAATAGACTCCACCAAGGCCGCCGGCTGCCAAGAATGGTATCACTGAAAGAAGAAAATCCCGTCTCTTCATTTTCCAACTTTGACCGCTTTTTTTTGCGATAGGTGACATGTTTTCTCTTCGGTCTTTTGCCTTTTGTCACGATATTATTTGATAGGCCTTGGAAAGTCAAAAGAAAACTACGCCGAAATTCATCCCGGAATCAGCGCTCAGCTCGGGTGATCAGGTGATGTATGACGCAGTAAGAACATATCGTTTTCAGTGGATAGCATTGTGTCCTGATCACAACGTGGTCTCCACCTGTTGCGCTGCTCTGGTCTCTTGCCGGTAGACACACCAGTCTCTATAACATCACGGCCGAAACCTGTCAGACCATGCTTGATGCAAGGTTGGCCTCGCCAAACAGGCCAGGGGCCCGGTTTCCAGCATCTTATCGCCTGAAAATCCGCTCAGGAAATATATTGTCTGTGGATAGTGCAAGATCGCTTTGAGTACTTACCTTTACAGACTGAACGACAGAGGGCCGTGGGCCCGTATTTATCCACGAAAAAATCCGCATGAGGACAGAAGATGAAATATCTGCACACAATGATACGGGTAAAAGACCTTGACCAGTCGATTGATTTTTTTACCAACAAACTTGGGCTCATAGAGACCCGGAGAAAGGAGTTCGAACAGGGAAGATTCACTCTTGTTTTTTTTGCGACAGCGCCCGGAGAACCGGAGATTGAATTAACCTACAACTGGGATCAGGCAGAAGCCTACACTGTGGGTCGAAATTTCGGCCACCTGGCCTTCAGTGTCGAAAACATTTATGCATATTGCCAAAAGCTCATGGACCAGGGAATAACCATTCTCCGCCCGCCAAGGGATGGCCATATGGCCTTTATCCGTACCCCCGACCAGATCTCCATCGAACTTCTCCAGGAAGGAGGCAGTCTTCCCATCGAGGAACCATGGGCATCCATGGAGAACAAAGGCAGTTGGTAGCTTGCATGAAATCTTCTTCCCGGATGAACCCGAAATTGCAATCCGTCCTGCAGCAGCAACTGGATCTCCTGGTCACCCATGGCGTTGACGCCTTTCTGAGGGATGCCTTGCATGGTATCGAGAAAGAGGGCCTCCGAGTTGACTACACCGGCCGCCTCTCTTCAAGACCCCACCCCGAGGGGCTCGGCTCGGCACTGACCAATCGGACCATCACCACCGATTACTCCGAAGCCCTCCTCGAACTCATCACCCCGGTTTTCAAAAGTCCCTCCAGGGCGATTGAATTTCTCGAAGAGCTGCATCGATTTACCTACTCCCACCTCGATGAAGAGCTCATCTGGGTGGGAAGCATGCCCTGCCATATCCCGGATGCCGGCTCAATTCCGATCGCCCGGTATGGCACCTCGAATCTCGGGCAACTGAAACATATCTATCGGGTCGGCCTAGAACATCGCTATGGCCGGATGATGCAGACCATTGCCGGAATCCATTATAATTTTTCACTGCCGGATGCCTTTTGGCGGGCATTGCAGGAACTGCGGGGCAATACCGACAGCCTGCAGTCATTTCGCTCATCCCGTTACTTCAGGATGATCTGCAATTTTCGTCGGCATTCCTGGCTGCTGCTCTATCTCTTCGGCGCCTCCCCGGCGCTTTGCAGCTCATTTCTGAAAGGCAAATTCCACACGCTGCAAACGCTCACCAACGATACGCTCTATCTGCCATACGCCACGTCGCTCAGGATGAGTGATCTCGGTTATTCAACAACGGCACAATCGTCTCTGAATATCTGCTTTAATCACCTGCACACCTTTATCGACACCCTGGAGAAGGCGATTCGTACGCCGTACCCCGCCTATGAGAAGATCGGGGTCAAGGTCGATGGACAATACCGGCAGCTGAATACCTCGATCCTCCAGATTGCCAATGAATACTATAGCGATATCCGTCCCAAACGGACGACCCGGACAGGAGAGAAACCTCTTCACGCCCTGCGGCAAAAAGGAGTAGAGTATATCGAGGTGAGAAACACCGATATCAATCCTTTCCTACCGGTGGGCATCGACACCCGGCAGGCATTGTTCATGGACACCTTCCTCGTCACCTGCCTGCTGATGGGCGATGATCATCTTCCGCCAACCGAATGCAAACTGATCAGCGACAACCTGCGGCAGGTGACAACCAGAGGCCGCGAACCGGGACTGATACTGACCACCGCCAGCGGTGAGACCACCCTGGCCGACGCCGGTAAAAATTTGCTTGTTCAGTTGCGGAGTACCGGTGAACTGCTGGATCAGGTACACAAGACAACGGCCTACAGCAAATCAATCGACGCGCAAATGGAGAAACTGGAAGATGCTTCGCTCACCCCGTCGGCTCAAGTGTTAATGGCCCTGCAAAAGAGCGGTTTAGATTATACCGAGTGGATCCTGAAGAAAAGCCGGGAACAGAGAGAAACCTTTGCCCATTCGGCGTCAAACCCAGCCGTTTCGAACGATCTGGCAGCAAAAGCCCGGGCATCACTGCAAGAACAGCAGGAGCTTGAAGCCGGCGACAGCCTCAATTTTGATCAATTTCTCCAGGAGTATCTGGCCAGTTGAAAAGTAACCGTTCACCAGTTCACTTAAGAAGATTGCGAAACCCGGATCTGTAACCGTTCATCCAGGGCTCCAGGTTCGTTCAAGCAGGCTTTTGAGCTATAGTAGGCTATGCTAGAAGACCTGATCGGACGAAAATGGGGGTGCTGGTGATCGGGTACGTTGAAAATGCAGCCGCCTTGCCGGCAAGTCCTGACACTGGGGGCCCTCAAGACTATAGGAAACAACACGTTTTAACAGCATTGATTCCCGTGTTTGACGATTGTCATTTTTTTCGATAAGCCACTTCACCGATATTTCAGGATTGAGTGTGATTTGCCTGTTTTCCGCAAACAGAACAACAATCTCCCCTATCTTCAGATTCTCTTCCAGAGCCAGAGCTTGTATCCGTTTATTATTCTTGCTCTTTTTGTTAATAAGCCACTCAGGAACGGTTATATTGAGCGAGGAAATCGGTAACGCGCATTGCTGCCTGCATAGCTGATATCTATACCGGCAAAGGGGACTATAACGAGCAGCGTCAGAAAACTCCTTCCGGTAATCCACATGGCAATGTCCTTTGGCTGGCCAGGGCTGGGTCGACAGTCCTGCTTGGTTGGATAACGGCTGCAACGACATTGAATTCTCGCTATATCAAGAGCCTGGTATCAGAGCTGTTCTACTTTAAACCCCTGTGTTTTAAGTAAATTTAACAACCCCTCTTTGCCATAAAGGTGCATCGCTCCTACCAATACAAACTCTGTATCGCTATCGTTAATCAGCGTGGGAAGCTGCCTCATCCAGTTTTTGTTTCTGTTAGTCACGAGGATGTTATAGATCTCCGGAAATTCCTTCTTCATCTGTATTATAAAAGCGTTTGTAGAAAATGCTTCAAGATCGCCATCTCGCCAGTTTTTTTTCATTGGTTCAATGAACTCTGGTAATCGACCGAGGTCCCGAAGCGAGTATTCAATACCGGCATCAGGGTCAATTCTTGCCATAGAAGAAAAAAAGTTCAGCTGCTCATCCGGCGTTTCCAAGCCCATAATTTTCTTATTATCGGCCAGCGCCAGATTGTTGAAGTAAGCATCAACACCATAGTCAGGCATCATTCCCAATCGCTGATACTCAATTATGGCCAGCATCAGCGATATGCCCCATGGTTGAAATTTCGAAAAATTAGCTATTGGGAGTTGGCGCAATTCCATAAATTTTTCAAGCTTTTGGTATACACTTGGCTTGAGTGTGCTGGCGAGCGTTCGCTCATCGCTAAACATCATTGCAGCCATGAACCTCGATTGAAATTCAGGCGTCTGGACTGCAATCAGATCGGTTTCGAAGCAAATTTTACCGGCATCATTGTACGCTATACGGAATTCATCCGGGAGCGGATAGTCGTCTGCCGTAAGAAGGTGAATGGTTCCTCCAAGATAGAAGTAGCTTTTACCCCTGCTCACCTTCCAGACGGAAGATTCGGCGAACGTATTGCAGGCCAAGAAGTTAATACCTACGAATACGAGGCAGACTACAATTTTTCTAATTTTCATGAAATGCTCCCTGTATCATTTCTACTTAGTTTACGAGATATTCTGAGACCAGCGCCTGTTGCGAGTCGGCCACATAGTGTAATTGGCACACAGAGTTCTGCCCCCTGTCCCCGGAACTCCCATACATCTCCGTGAGAATCTTATCGTGCCTTGATTGAGCGGATTTAAGCTTCTTTCTTACCTCTTTTCAACGTACTGAATACGTTCATTGACCGGGTCATCAATTTCACCATCGGTCACACAATCAGACGTCATTTTAAGTTGTCCTTGTCCGGGTTTCTCATCAGTTCAGGCGGCTTCAGGTTCGAGATCGTTGTGTACCTTATGGAAACAATACGCTGTTTATGAAACAAGCCATGAAAAGCCAAAAAGCGATCCCAAGCCAGGTGCTGATCTCCGTTAAGAACACCCATCTTGAGGCTGATTCATCCATGTAATAATCCCAACGAGGTTTTCTCCTTCCAAAGATTATAATAAGAACTACAATTTCACCGTTATAAAAGAACACAACCCCAATGAGAATTTCTAATACAAACCGCAAGTCCCCCGAAAAATTGTTTTGGCTATGCCTTCAGCAATATCATCAAGCATGGTTTATCTTCGGCCAACGACAAAGCTTACCGGATTGTGTGGAGCAAGGCGGAACACAATTCCGTGTAAAGCGTCAGGTTAAACGTGTTAGAGATGTATATCAGCAAAATGAACCTCGTTATTTGTGGGATTATAATGTAGGTAATATTTACTTGAACCTAGGTCTTTGAAATATACCTCTCCTTTTTTAGTTTCGGCTGACCACCAATAAAAGGAAGGATGTATATTGATCCACTTTTTCGTTTTTTCTAACTCTAATTGAAGAACAACAATCTCAACTTCTTCTTTAGTTGCATTAAACTTAAAGTAATCTTGCCAATCATCCAAACCACCAGTATTTCCAAAATAAACCACTCTATCTGAAAACTTGACATGGGCAACTGAATTAAGACGCTCTATGCCATTTTTACGTGGTGGAAAGCCAATATAAAAATATGAGTGGCCACAAGCAATAACAAGAAAGATAAGAGCTAAAATTGAGCTAAATGTTATAATAATATATTTAATTATAGATTTCATAGCGTTTGACGCCAAGCATAAAGCGCGGCGGTTTTTTGCCGTCGCCCTTAATGCTTTTGTTCGACAGTCTTCATCGCTGCCATCCTTCGATCTTGAAGATGCGCTCGGCAAGTTTACGTTCGGTTTTCCCCGAATCGGGATGAAACCAGACCTCGAAGCGGGCGGCATACGGTTTGCCCCAATCGCCTTCGTAGATCGTGAATCCCGCCTTAGCACCGAATCGTTCCGAGGGCTCGTTTGACCAGGTCATGCGAGTTTTAGATGCCCCTTCAAGCCTATCCACCGATAATGGCGTGCCCTTAGTAACTTCGAACGCCTTCAGGTAAACCGAGCCGGGTTCACCAGGATTTAGCGAATATATCACTCCATAAATTCCTGGCTGCATGCCAGTTAGCAATCGGAAGGGATGGCCATCATTGCCTGCAAGGCGACTTGCTAACTCACGGGATCTAGCGCGGGCCTTCGCCAACGCGGCATTGGGATCCTTCTCAAACTCCGAAAACTCCTTCTCCAAGGCAGTCACGGTGGCTTTGGTCACGCGCCGTTCGGGTGTGCCGGATTGCTCAAAGATCTCCACCCAAACTCCACCACACTCAATCATCACCCGGCTTTCGTGGAGATTATTTCCCCAACTCATCTCCGGCTTAACCGGTTTAGTTCCCTCGTTTGCATGTTGCACCGAATATCTACTCCACTGCTTGCGATCCAGACAGATGAGACAGCGTGTTTGGAAACCGGAATCTCCATCGAATTCCGAGATGTAACCGTGTAATGTATCCAGAGGTTCCCCTCCGTAACTCCAGCGCCTTGACGCAAAGTAGTTTCCCTGCTGTACAAACACATGCCAGTCTGGAGAGGCTTCGATATACTCTCGGAACGTTTTGGCGTGATTCATCGCCGCCCTGCGCAGCGAGGGCATGTAAGGTGTGAATTCCGTTACGTCGCTGCCCGGAACAGCCAAAGCCTTGCGGACAATATCCTGTAGTTCGTCGGTTCCCTTGGCGGTGCTTTCATCCATGTTACCATTTACATCCAGATCGGGCTCGGCAATCTCGATGCCTTCAGGAATCGTCAAGTCGTCGGCAAATCCGTCTTCACTGGAACCGAACATGGACGCAAACATCAGGAAGCCAAACGCGAAGACGGTAGCCGCACCACAGCCTAAGACGAGAAGGACATTGATGATACCTTTGCCCCATCGTTTCTTGATCAAGTTCCATGTGGAGGCAACAATGAGTCCCAAAAACGCGAGGCCTGCAATACAGAACAGCACGTTGGCCACAAAGGATAGCGGCCTCCATCGTAGAATTGCCGAAATCGTGAGGCCTCCAAGAAGGCAGGTATACACAAGTGCAGGTAGCCACCAATTATTGAAATATAGCGCTAAGATTCTTTTCATCATTACTCATCGAACGCGGAATTCACCGGTGCCGCGCTGTTTGCGGCGTCCGTGTTTAATGATTTGATACTATAAAAGGCCACCTCTTCCTGATGGTAAAATGGTTGTTAAGCAGACAATCATAGAACCCCAAAAAGAGGAGGCCAGATGAAATTCTATACCAAGCAGCACGAACATTACTGCGGAATCGACCTTCACACCAGGAAGATGTATCTGTGCATCATCAACCAGCAGGCTGAGTTCGTTCTCCACAAAAAACATCGACACTAATCCTGACATATTTATGACTACTATTCAACCTTTTAGAAAAGGTCTGGTGGTCGGAGTGGAGTGTATGTTTACCTGGTACTGGATGAGCGACCTGTGCAGGAAAACCGGAATCGACTTTGTCCTGGGCCATGCCCTCTACATGAAGGCGATTCATGGCGGCAAAGCAAAAAACGACAAGATCGATTCAAGAAAAATTGCTGGTCTGCTCAAGGGCGGCATGTTCCCACGCGCCTATGTCTATCCCAAAAAGATGCGTCCGACAAGAGATCTGCTGCGTCGCAGGAACCATTTCATGAGGAAGTGGACTGAACTGCTTGCTCATATTATTATTACCGGCTCTCAATACAACATGCAGGAACCCTTCGGCAGGATTCGAAAGAAGAATTTCCGCGTGGGACTGGCAGAGCAGTTAGCTCATCCCGACGTTCAGAAATCTATCGCCGCTGATATCGCCATGCTCGATACCTATGACGGTGTCATTGCATCAATGGAATATGAGATCCAGAAAAATGCCAAGCACCATGATCCGGTGTCTTATGCCCTGCTGAGAACACTGCCCCGCATCGGGGAAATTCTCGGCCTGGTAATTCTCTATGAGATAGGTGATGTTCATCGCTTTGCCAGGGCTCAGGAATTTGCTTCATATTGCCGGTTGGTCAAAAGCGCCAGGGAATCAAACGGGAAAGTCTACGGCTCAAGTGGCAAGAACATCGGCAACGCCCATCTCAAATGGGCCTTCAGTGAGGCGGCAAAGCTCTTCAGTAGATAAAATGAACCGGCTCAGAAATACAAAGAAAGGCTGATCAAAAAACACAGCAAGGGCAAGGCATTGTCGATAATTGCCCATAAACTCGGCAGAGCTGTCTTTTACATGCTCAAAAACCGCGAACCTTTCGATCAGCGGAAACTGCTGGGCTATTGATTGGAGAAGGCGAAGTAACCGGACGCTTAACTGGAATCACAAGGGAATAGCATACCCCACCAGCTGACTATTTTTATTGTTCATTAAAGAACCTCTTCAGCTGGTTATGCAAATAAACCGATAAACCATAAGTTTTGATTGGTCCTTCGCCTTGCTTCTTTTTTATACCGTGCTTTAATTTTGGTTGGTTATGATTCTGCTCCTTGACCGAGCCCGGCAATAACTGAAAATCCGGTTGCATCGATGATTCCTTCGTCTTGAATGGGACGGTCCAAGGGTACTGTATAGCTTCCAGGTTGTATCAGGATATCTTGATGCTGCTGTCTGCCTGACTATGAAATGAAGGAAAATTAGACGGTCAATCCTCAATAAGTGTTTGGTGCAGACATCTGCTGCCCGACAAAAGAATCAAAGACAGATAAGACCCAGCCGTTATTTGAAGGACGATGTCAACGGAAACGAAAATTTATACCAGATAATCGTAATGGATTAGTGTTTTCTATTGACACCGGGTGGCCTTATAAGGGTTGTAACTTATCGTTTTTTAATTGGAATCCATATTTCTTCATTTGCTTTTTCATATACCGGATTATAGCCTTCAGGTAGAACTTCAAAATGTTCTCTCTCGTCAAGCTTATAAGCTGACTCTGGTAACCAATTTAAGAAGATATATTCCATTGTTTTGGGTGCTGTAGCGGCGGGGCCTTTATGCATGAACACAGTATATAAACCACCATTTAATATATGAGTTTTCATACCAGATGGGACTTCTGAAAACTCTGAGACTTCAACTGCTGCCCATTTAGTAAATGGTTTTCTTGGTGAAAAATTCCAGTTTTTCCCATAAATTTGCATAGAAATATAATCTTTAGTAGATCTCATTTTGACTTCATTACGCCTTGGCATAAATGTTTGCCAAAGCATACCAGTCTTATTATCTGTGAGTGTCATTTCCATAGGAATACCAATTAGTTTCTTGGACTCTAATATCTCTATTCTGGGTTCCATATTCTGATTATTTTGCCTATAACGCGTTGTTAACGAGTAGTCAGATTTGAGTCTTCCCATTCTTTTAACTGCTGCAAAGTCAACTCGATAAATCGGTCTGGATCATTGGCAATGAGCTCTTTCTTTTCAGGAGGGATCTCGAGGTGCTCTGGAAGACACTTTTCCGCCCAGCGGATCAGGTGGACCATGGTGTCAACTAGGTTTTTACCTTTGTCGGTAAGAAAAAATAATTTCCGCTTACGGTTCTCCGGGTGGATTATAGAATCGATGAGGCCGTTTTGTGCCAGCTTTTTTAAACGGTCGGTAAGGATGTTGCTGGATATTCCCTCGGAACCGGCAAGCATCTCCTTGTACTCGTGGAGCCCAAGAAACATCAGGTCCCGAATAATGAGCAGCGTCCAGTGATCGCCGATAATATCGAGGGCGCAGGCCACCGGGCACCCTGATCGTTCGGTATGGGTTTTTTTCTGGACCATACTTTATCCTACTTTGTCAGCGCATTTAGTCAGGGGTATTTCTACTTGCATATTACAAGTAAAAAGCTTATGCTTCTCTTTAATTGCATATTACAAGTAATTATCTCAAATGTAAAACTCTTTCAGGAGGCAAGCATGTCCAAAAAAATAATACTCGCTACTGTCAGTTATGTTGTGCTTAGTTTTGCCATTGCCTATCCGTGGCACCTGGTTTGGTTTCATGACCTCTATGTTGAGATGGGGGCCGTTACTCGCGCCGAACCGATCGTGGCGCTGGGTGTATTGACCATGGTCATCCAAGGCGTAGTGATCGCCTATTTTTATCCCTTCTGGTACCGAGGTGGCAATCCCATCTGGGCAGGGATTCGTTTTTCTTTAATTATCGGCCTGTTGATCTATTCAGTCATGGGGCCTGCAACGGTTGCCAAGTTCACTATCGAACCAATTTCGACCTTTCTCACTTACCATAGCATCTTTCAATTTTTGCAGTTCACCATTTCAGGTGCCGTCCTGGGGCTTATCTTCGGGCGCAATATAACAAAAGAAAAACGGGAGAAAAAATATCTGCACAAACAAGCATGAACGAAGTAATTCAGGGCCACAATGTTGCCCATCTTGCTACCATTGATTCAAACAGGGAACCCTCGTGCGGGTTCTTGTTTACGCTTCAGGGGATGACGATAACGTCCTTTTTTTTGCTGACCAACAAGGAGTCACGTAAAGTAGCCCATATCCGTCAGTGTCCCCGCGTCGGTTTTGCCACCATTGATCGCGATGCACAGAACAGGGAAGAGATTGGTAACAGCAAGTATATCAAAGGAAAGGGAACGGCGACAATTATTGAGGACGAAGATGAACTGCAGAGAGCCATGGGAGCATTGATGGCAAGGTTTCCGTATCTGGCAGAACTACCAGATGATCCCACTGATTTTGTCGGTATACGTCTCTCTTTGCAGGAGGTGCATGTCACTGACCACACAATCAGCTTTGGTTACATTGAAGAAATCGTATTTTCTTAAGGCTACTCAACATTTAGAGAATATACTAAGGAGATTTGTTATGGCCAAGATTTTACCACTTACATATGACAACGCTCTACCAGAAGTGGCAAAGATATATACCGAAATTGAATCGTTTTTTGGAATGATTCCTAATTTGTTTCAAACACAAGCACACTTTGAGCCTCTGTTAAAAATCAGCTGGGAGAGTGTCAAATTAATCATGCTGACCCAGGGGAGTTTGTCACGCAAAGTCAAAGAGACAATTGCAGTTTTGATATCAAAGGATAATTCTTGCCAATACTGCTTTGGTGCTCACTCAATGATGCTAAGGGCTATCGGCGTTACCGAAAAAGAGCTTGAAAAAATACATGGGGACGAGCTCGCCGAAGCTGGTTTTAGTCCTAAAGAAGAGATGTTAATCGGTCTGGCAAGAGCCGCGAACTTACAACCTCACAATATCGATCCATCGCTGCTTACCAAGCTTCGGGAAGCCCTGGCAACTGACGCTGAAATAGTTGAGGCACTAGCTGTAATGGGCATTTTTACATCCTTTAATAAATTCATTGATACGTTGGAAGTCGCTCCCGAAACTTAACAGCGTTACTCGCTGAATCACGCATGAGGTGACGATGATGCATTGGCTTATTCCGGCAAACACAAAATTCTATGATGTTTTTGGAGCATTAAATAGAACAGACACATACTGGCCAATCAATGCTAAGATGGAGGTTGGCGATAGTGTCTTTCTCTATCTTGCAGCTCCATATAAGCAAATTGGCTTCCTATGCGAAGTTAAAGATATAGGATCTTCTTTTGAAGATGCTTTGCCACATATCAAACAATTTTTCAGAAAACCAACTGACCATAAAAAAAAACCAACAACATTTATGAAGCTGCACTGCACAGTTACTTTCCAAATTGTTGACAAATCTCCCCTGTCTTATAATTGCCTAAAGCAGCATGGTCTGAACGGTATGCTCTTGGGACCACGAAAACTTGAGAATAATCTCAAACTTCTTCAATATATAAATGAGGTATGCAATGAGTTATGATCTGGCCACCAGCAAGATTTTGCAGGAAGATGGTGTTGAGATGTCAACGATGATGAACGCCCCATGTTTGCGTTACAAGGGAGCTTTCATAGCCTCTATGTTCGAAAAGGAAGATTGCCTCATTATAAAGGTCTCTCCTGAACGGGTCAATGAGCTGATCGACGATGGCAAAGGTATGGAATTTAATTACACCAAGAAACGGTTCAAGGAGTGGGTGATGATTCCCCTGGAATTTGAAGAGGAGTACGAATTGTTTCTGCATGAGGCTTTAGATTTTGCAAAGAAATAGAAACTACTTTAGATTGTTATTTTGCGTAGGAATTATATGGAAGGCATAGCTCCATTGAGAAATTTGAGATGATAATGGCCAAGAGCTCGAGCTGTCTCCGCTCAGCTCGGCCATTGTCAATTCCATGTAGCGGAGTCGACATCGTTGCAAATTAGCCTTGTTATGCTATTTTTTTCACGGCAAGATTGTTTTGTAGAATCGTTAACATTTCCTCTATTTCGTCTTCGTTCACCACGAGCGGCGGCATGAGCCGAATTGATCTTTCTCCTGGTGAGTTAATCAAAAGTTTATCATTGAGGCATTTATTAACCAAATCCGTTCCTTTTGTTTCCATTAGATCAAATGCGATCAATAAACCCCGTCCCCTGATATTTTTAATTTCAAAGGTTTCGGATAAATCCAACAATCTCCTCAGAATGAGTTTGCCCATTTTTTCACAGTGAACAACCAGGTTTTGACTTAACAATTCCCTGAGAACGACCAGGCCGACTGACATGGCCAAGGGTTGAGCCGTATAAGTGCCACCTTGGTCACCAGGATCAAAAATATTTAAATTCTCCTTGGCAAGCAGGGCTGATAGTGGAAAGCCACCTCCGATTCCTTTACCGAGTGTCATGATGTCCGGCTCAATGCCATAATGTTCATAGCAAAACAACTTACCGGTTCTTCCCATTCCAGTCTGTATTTCATCGAATATCAGAAGAATATTTTCATGGTTGCATAGATTGCGCAATTTTTTCACATAATCAATGGTTGCAACGTTTACACCACCTTCCCCCTGGATCGGTTCAATCATTATTGCGCAAGTTTTCTCAGTGACATTTTTTTCAACAGATTCGTAATCATTGAAGATCGTTTTTACAAACCCTCTTGTTTTCGGTTCAAACAGCTTTTCCCAGTGTTCCTTTCCCGTTGCTGACATTGTCGTCAATGTCCTGCCATGAAAGCCATGATGAGTTGTAATTATATCGGAAGCGCTGTTCTTAAATTTGGCACCAAATTTTCTTGCGAGTTTTATTGCGCCTTCATTAGCTTCCGCACCTGTAGATGTAAAAAAGACACGATCAAAACAACAGTTTCGGATCAACAAGTCCGCATATTCCAGCATTGGTAAATTGTAAAAAGAAGGACTGGCGTTTATCAGCAGGCGAGACTGTTCTGCGAGAATATCAGAGATCACTTTGGGGGAGTGCCCCAAACAATTTACGGCCCAACCGCCAATGAAATCCAGATACCGGTTGCCTTCCGTATCGATAAGATACAGACCTTCTCCCTTTTGCATTACGATTTCAGATCTATCTGTTACTTTGAGCAGTGCTGTATCAGCAATTTGTAATAATTCTTTTTTATTCATTTCTGTTTGTTAATAGCATAACTTGATGATCACCGGCTCATCCGGTGTATTTTTTGGTTAGAACTCTGTTTTTGCCCCCCAAAAGTGGCATTTAACTTACATTTCGCACCATGAATAATAAATTTTTTTCAAAAAGACATCAATTTTTGCAATTATCCCAATAAAACCAATACAACAACTAAAAGCTGTGACATTTGACAGGTTATCTGCATTTTAAATTAGAATAGCCTCTATTACGATGGTATCTTCCTGCAAAATTCATTTGAGCAGTTCAAATGTTGCAGGGGAGACACCACGACTAAGTACACCCTGTTTTGCTTTTTTGGCCAAAGTACTAGAAAGGGAATCTCGGTCAGTCACACGTCCATAATGATCCATCAGGAGTTCAACGAGTTCATCAACATTATTGAGATCCGTGAAAGCTCTCTTGCGGACCTCAACAATTCTGGGCTTCAGAGACAAAAGTACGCTTGAGTCGGAAGAACCGAAAACCTGGTCATTAGGCCGTCGAGACCAGCGGTAGCCGAATGGTGAAGGTGGTTCCCTTACCAACCTCGCTTTCGAGAGCAATCGTTCCCCCGTGCTGATCAACAATCACCGAGTGAGCAATAGACAGTCCTTGTCCTGTACCCTTGCCCACCTGCTTCGTTGTGAAAAACGGATCAAAGATCTTGTCCCGGATGTCCTCCGGTATCCCGCTCCCGTTATCGGCAACGCACACTTTAGCCCAATTGCCGTTGCGACGTGTGGTGACGGTTATGGTCCCCTTATCCTTAGCCCCATCGCCTACTTTGTCGCTGATCGCATGGGTGGCATTCGTTATCAAGTTGAGAAGGACCTGGTTAACTTCTCCGCGATAGCAGGGGACCATCGGCAGGTCCCGGTCGAAATCTGATTCGATATTTGCAACAAGTTTCCATTCATTGCGACTGACAGTGATGGCGCTTTCGATACATCTATTAAGGTTTGTGTCACTTTTCTCTTTATTGCCGGGATGAGAGAAGTCCTTCATGGATCTCACGATTTGTGTCACACGACCGATTCCCTCGATAGACTGCAGAATCGCATTAGGAATCTCTTCACGCAAAAAATCGACGTCAGCCTCATCTATGGCTTGGACAGTAGTGTGTACCAGATCGGTGCTTACCTTGTTCTCTTTGGCCGCAGCAAGTAGTTGTTCGTAACTGCCTAGAATGACCATAATATCTTTGAATCCCTCTTTAAGGAATTGGGTGTTCGTGCCGATATACTGTATTGGAGTATTAATCTCGTGGGCAATGCCGGCCGAAAGTTGACCGAGCGATTCTAGCTTTCGGGCGCGGTGTAGCTCTTCAGCAATCTGTAGCCGCTCGGTGACATCCTCTAGAGTGATTATGACGCCACTTAACTTCTCACTAATATCCAGGATTCTAGAGAAAATGATACGGAAATGTTTGCGGATCTTTTGTATGAGAGTTTCTCTGTCAATGCTGATGGTGACATCATTGCTCAGGATGAAGGTTTTCAGATCGTCGATCAGCCAGGGAAATACGCTGCCGATGTCTGTTTTTTCCCGGTCTTGTGGAATGGAATCGCCTTGTTCCAAGTTCCCACTGCCGTCCAGAGCGGTTTTATTCATATCGTATAAAGAGGTACAGTCCGCATGCCCCGCGGATTCCAGAAACGATTTTGCGGTCAAATTGAAGGCAATGACTTTGCATTCCTTATCGAGGATGAAAACCGGCAACGGGTGGCTTTCAAAAATGGTGACGTACCGGCCTTTTTCATCAGCCATACTACGGTTGCGCCGTTGCAGCTCTTTGACCACTTCGCTCTTTTCTGACTTGGCCCATTCCATACAAAAGGCGATTTCTATTCGATCAAAGAGGCGTTGAATAACGCCGGTGCACTGGTCTCTGTGAGTGTTGTTGTGGTTTTGCGCCCGAACCAGTTCGAAATAGGCCTCTCGAAAGTACTTCATCAATCCCAGGAACATATCCAGGCTCACCCCTCTGGATCTATGCCGCTGCGCTTCCAGCACGGCAAAAGCGGCAATCGGATCCCGGCTATAATCCGCCAGCACGGGTAACTCGAAGTTTGGATACAGAGTTTGCAGCCCCTTCACCAAGGCCTCAGATAGGCCCGCTATGGCGATTCGCCAGGCTTCTTTGGAGGTGGCGGTGTATTTCAGATAGCCTTGCTCTCTGGCAAACTGCACGGTCTTTTCGAGAAGAAACTCTTCTGATCCGGTTATATACTCGCACAGTTGGGAGATGTTGGATTGGCTCAGTTTCATGATGGATTTTGTGTTTTTTTCAATGATTGGTTGATAACTTTGACGTTGTTTTGAGCGTGGTTCCACAGTTGATACAATCAGCATATCACAATCTCTTTTTCAAGTACATCCAGCTTCTCTTACTGAACAAACGTAGGTTTTGCGATATTCCTCTCCATAGATGAGAGAAAAAGGAGGAAAAGGGGACGCCCATAAATTTATAACATTCTTTCTGGCTCATCCTCTCGGCGAGAACGTGCTGCTCACCGGGTCCGGTGCAGCAGGTGGTTAGCGAAATTTTATATTATATTTTTCTGACTCTATTTCGATAAGTCCACCAAATAGGTGAACAAATAGAATATCATCCGTAACCCATCCATCAAGTAAGTTTCCTGCTCCTCTGTTGTCGTTGAGCTCAAACACATTGCAAGTCGTCAAAAATCTCTTAATGCCTGTGCAGATTATTTTCAGATCTTTTCTGGTGGATGTTTCATCTGGATCTAAAAATAATTCTACAGACAATATTATTTCACTTTTACCTTGATAGTTTGGATGAAATTCAAACCCCGTAATAACCCCATCGTGCCAGTATAGCTTTTCTATATCATTTTTTATCATTTCATTTTTCATGCGCTAACGCAAAGCTTTGGGGCCGTAGCGTAGCGAAGATCCCAGCCGCGCTTTTTGCGGCGCAAGAGCGCCTTGTTAGCAGTCCGATATTGCACCGTTTTCACTCCCGTTACTATCTTCAGAAAGCTTTTCATGGATTACTGTTGCTAGATATTTGCTACCGCCCGCCCCAGCTAAACCTGCAACTATCACTAAAAGTAACCACCAACCAGGCCCGGTGGCATTTTGCCAATCTGTAAGGCCTTTATGGATTACTGTGGCTCCCCACATTAGAACTGCAGAAACAACCGAAAAAAAGCCACCATGGCTTGCTAGACTTTGAAATTTAATTAATCTGAAAGGCTTCTTTTGAATCGCAATATAGCTACATATTGATACCGAAAACATCAGAACTACTGACATCGCCACTACAAAGACTGGCGTTGGTATTGAGACTATAGGCACTCTCGCAGTATCAAACACTATCGTAATCTGGTTTGGCAAGTCGGAGTATGTGGCCACACACGCACCAAGCCCCAGTATGAGACAAAATACAGGGTAAACAACACCAAGAACTAATTTTGCAATATTAGCCATACCAAACTCTCTCCTATGCCCTCATTCGTGTGGGTTCACTTCGCTACTGCAACGCTCTTGTTTAAACCGTGTAGGAGACAGCTGCGCTTGTTAGCTGCAAATCTGCAGGGGAAAATATGGGCAACAATTTTCTTGGGGATCATATGAAACCAAGAAAATGGTTTCGCTTATATTCTCTAACCCAGCAAATGTATGCCCCTCAAGGTATTCTTTAACCTTATTTGCAGGCAACTCCGGCTCATCCGTAAAAACTACGACGCTATAACCACCTTCATATGGGGGATCTTTGAGCTTGGGGAATTTTGAGTCCTTTTGTACAAGCAAACCCTGAAGCCGGTTAAGAAATTTTTCACAATTCCATTCTTCCCAGTCATATTGCGCTCCAGCTTTTGCTCGCTTAATTGCCTCACCTTCAACTAGCTCAGTAACTTCAATAGCGACCCGCCTAGAGCGAGCATCTACGGCCTCACAATCCGGAGGGTCATTACCGCGCCCTCTCATCCGCAAATCTTTATAAGGAAGCGATTTATTCATTTCCATGGATTCAAATAGAGACTTCAGCACTCCCCACTCTTCAAGGTCTCGATCCGTCGCCCATCCGAAAAAATCAGCATAACCACGCGCTTTTTCCCTCGTGGCCTTCATAGCTTTTGCAATTTGAGATTTCTCTTCAGGTGTCATATCAGCTAACGCCCGGCTCACCGAGCAAATTTTTGATGGCGGCTTTTGTGCGTGTTTTTGCACAAAAGGTGACAGCGGAAATTTGTCCGGTGAGCCGGGCGTTATGTGATTTTTTGGCGTTTAAGTGACTTGAAATCTTTAGAATCTGACGGCCACAATATAACCTTGTATAAATCATCGGCGGGTTCCCACTCCATTGTTATAGAGTCAAGCCCCTTTGCCAAAGACAGTAAAGCGTAATTGCCTTTTGGTAACTCAATGCGCTTAGCATCAGGCAAGTAATCAGTACAACCATAAACAGCTCATTTGCCCGAAGGAAGGCTCACAAAGCCTAAAGAAGCATGATCCCATTCGTCCAAATCGACTTTAGGCTCGCTTTCTAATACTTCAAGCTCAAATTTAACATCAACATTTCGATAATTGCCGACAGCAACCGTATTTTTAGCGACTGCTAATTTTATATCCAGCGACTCATCAGTCCATATTTCGGACGTATCATCATCGGCTTCATCGTCCATGAGATAAAGCTGAAAATAGTCTGCAAAAATATTAAATTGCTGAATGGTCATGATTTCTCATATTCACATAACGTTTGAGCCCAGCGCGTTTGCGGAACGCGCAGCGTGTAGCAAATCCGCTGGATCCCTTGGTTAGTCGACTTTTGAGTACACCTCAAACTCGGCCCCGATTGCGTTTAATTTGGCCAGCAGAAGACCTGATTTTTCTATGTTCGAAAGGAAGATGGGCATACCGTTATCAAGAATATGGTGGTTTAAGGAGAGCAAGGCTTTTCCATCACCTGAAACGAGCGCAATATCATCTTGGATACAATGGAGCTGAGGCCAGGTCTCAATTAATTTATTGACGAGGTCTGGTTGTTCATTGATTGAATACTTAATACCTGTATCTTCACCAAACCGATTTACCCAAACCCATTCATCTCCAATTTCACAAACAGCGGCCAATGTTGCGCGAACTGTGGCAGGAAAATCTGAATCAACAAATTGAACGACTACAGTTCTTTTCAGGTCGCTCGAATAGGTAAGCTCTCTGCCAATACACAGGCCTTCATCAGAAACATGGATCCCTGATTCGGAAAGAAACTGCTTCAATTGTTCGCTGCTAATTTCCATATTTGACAGGCTCGTGAGGTTCAGCGGAAGCCGGGCTGTTTCCGGCTTCCGCTGGAACGTTTGGTTATTTCACTGTTTTTATAATGTTTTTTGTAGTTTTCTTTCTAGCTCTTCAAGTTGATCTTTGTATTTCAGCATTGTCCAGGATTTCAGCAGCAACAATAGAAAAAGTGGATTGAACATCAGGTTCAGCGGTATTTTAAGCAGAAGAAGACCTAGCCAAGTATTTACCTTAATTTCATACAGTTTTGCTCCAAGCCAACCGAAGAAGCACAGAAATATTACCAATTCAGATAGATCCAGACCACCAACAAGAATTATTATTGAGACACTGATTAGGGCAATTGCAATGCCGACTTTTAATTGCAGTGTTTCATTCATTTTTTAAGAAAAAAATTAAGATAGAACAGCCAGTTACCCGACTGACCACTCGCAGATCCCTACGTGCGGTTTTCCCGCGCAGGGCTCCTCGGTATTGTTCGCCTCGTACAAGAACAAAGGTTATTCCCAATAGCCGATTATCCTGGGCCGGGGAATCTTGAAATGAGATAGCATTTCACTGAATCCCATCCAGTTGCAGCTTTTCTTCTGAGTTCGTCTGTTGAGCCATTTGAAGACTACCCGACAGCTTTGCCGGTAAAACCGCTCCAGCATCTCACCATTACCGCTTACTCCGTAATAGTTGAACTGGTCCTGCAATTTCTGGCCGAGCTTGATCATGAGCGCCGCCGTCCCTAAACGGCTGCGATCTTTCTTGATCCAGACTGTCATTGCTGAGAGCGCCAGCTGAAACTTCTTCTTTGCCGTCCGCATCTTGAGCAGCGGTTTTCCTTTTCTACTCTTTCCCCACCGGAATTCAAAGCCGAGAAAGGTAAAGCTCTTACTGTTCTCCGCCTCGAAGCACGTGAATTTGATCACATGCGTCTTCTCGGCGGACAGTTCCAGTATGAACTTTCCCAGGCGTTCTCCGAGTACCTTGGATAAGCGAGAATGATCAACTGGTGCAAGTTTCACCCCGTCATGGGGTGAGACTTGCTGTTGGAAACTTTGAAACCCTTTTGCTTTTTATCCATTTCTCAAGTTTACCGACCGACCATATTTATGGTGTTTTTAGAGTCCCCCGGATTCAAAAAGGTCTCGTCTACCTGGTTTCGGTCGCTCCATCGGCCTTGTTGTCAGGGTCTTCATCGTTTTCCAATTTGCGCAGCCGCTCTTTTAATTCCGCCATTTTCAATTCGCGGCCGACGAATACTTTAAGCAGCTTTTCCTGCTTGGCATTTTGGGCTTCTAACTCCGCCGTCCGTTCGGCGACTCGTTGCTCGAGTTCTTCATTCAGTTTGCGGATTTCCTCTTCGGCGCGTTTGCGGGCGGTGATGTCCTGGATGACGCCTACCACCTTGTGCGGCGCCCCCTCTTCATCCCGGTACAGCTCTGCAATCGAGGAGATGATCTTGGCTGCCGAGCCGTCGACCGGGCGGATCTCGAACTCGAGTCGGTAAGGGCTGTTCATTTCGATCAGATCGATTAGCGCCTGATGGACCCGCTCGCGTTCCGGGATACAGCCTTCCACCTCATCGACCGAAAATAGCCTTTGGTCCAGATCGAAACCGTAGATCTTTTTGGCCTCCTCCGAGCCCCAGAATTGCTTGGTGGTGAGATCGTATTCCCAGGTTCCGATCCGGGCGGCGGCCTGCCCGAGACGGTAGCGCAACTCGCTTATGCGCAACTCCTCGGTTCGTTCGGCCACCTTCTGTTCCAGTCGCTGGGTCAGGGCCTGTAAGCGGAGGTGGATCTCGATCCGCGCGAGGACCTCTTCCGGTTGGAAAGGTTTGGTGATGTAGTCCACCGCGCCGGCCCGGAACCCTTTGACTTTATCCCCCTCGTCCTCAAGAATGCTGATGAAGATGACCGGAATCGCCCGGGTTCTCTCCTCGGCTTTGAGCCGCTGACAAACCTCGAAGCCGTCCATACCCGGCATGCGGATGTCGAGCAGGATGAGATCGGGGAGAGTTGTGCGGACAAACTCCAGGGCCAGTTCCCCGTCCGAGGCCGGATGCACGGTATAACCCTGTTCGCCTAAAATATTAGTCAGGATATGCAGGTTGGCGCTGGTGTCATCCACCACTAGGATCCGGATTGTTTCTCTTTTCTTACCCAAATTAGCCATACATGTCCTCTTTATTGTTTTGGCCGGTCCGCACCACACGCAGAAGTTTACCAAACTGAAGATCCCGCGCTTCAGCCTCCAGACCGTCCGCCAGGGCAGGATTTTGCCCCCGAATCGCTGCAATGGCCTGCTGTATCGCCGCGATATCAATCCGACAGAGTGCCTTTTCAAGGTTACACCGCAAATCCACGGCCAGAGCGGTCAGATCCGCCGCGTCAACCCGAGGGCTTGGAGCGGTGGGGGAAGCGTCTCCGTCCTTCACGAACTGCACCCCGAGATGTTGGGTCAAAGCCACTAAAATCTCGTTTTGATCAACAGGTTTACGGATAAATCCGTCGCAGCCCGCCGCAAGAATTTTCTGCTTTTCTTCGGCAAAGACATGGGCGGTGACAGCGACGATACTGGTCGCCGCCTCTTTATCCAGAGCTCTTATCCGTCTGGTGGCTTCGAGACCGTCCAAGACCGGCATGCGGATATCCATGAAGATCAGATGAGGCTGCCACTCTGCAAAAATGGCCAGGGCCTGCTCGCCGTCGCATGCCTCGCGGAGTTCGAAGCCGAAGGGCTCCAACAGCTTGTGCAGCAACAAGCGGCTGTCCGCCTGGTCTTCGGCGATAAGGATCCGGTAGTGCGGTTGTCCGGCGGCCAGAGCGATCACCCGACCCTGGTCTCGGACGCTGGCCTTCGGCTCCGACAGGCTAACCCTCGCCGGCAGCGTAAACCAGAAGGTCGAACCCTGGTTGGGTTTCCCTGCTACGCCGATCTCCCCACCCATCAATTTTACGAACTGCCGGCAGATAGCAAGCCCCAGACCGGTTCCCGACTCGGATAGTTCCCGCTCGCCAAGCTGCACGAAAGGAGAAAATATCCGTTCACGATCCGCCTTAGGGATACCGGTTCCGCTATCCTCCACCTCGAAGTTCAGCAGCAACCGCTCGCCGGGCTCCCTGGCCTTGACCGAGATACGCAGAACCACTCTGCCGCTGGCGGTATATTTGACGGCATTGTTGGTCAGATTGAGCAGGACCTGCCTGAGCTTGATGGGATCGGTGACGACATACCGAGGGAGGTCCGGGGACATTTCCAGGATAAATTCCAAACCCTTTTCCGAAGCGCTGGCACACAGGAGCGATTTAATTTCCTCGGCGAGCTCGTGCAGATCAGAAGGCAACTCTATCAGTTCAATCCGGCCGGCCTCGATCTTGGAGATATCGAGGACATTGTTGATCAGTTGCAGCAGATGGGTGCCGCTGCGATTGATGATGCCAAGATTTTTGCGCTGTTCAGACGTTGTATCCGGATTGTTCTGCATCAGTTGCGAAAAGCCTAACACCGCATTCAGGGGTGTACGCAGCTCATGGCTCATATTGGCAAGGAACTTGCTTTTTGCTCGGTTCGCCGCTTCGGCCTGCTCCTTCGCTTGCTCCAAAGTGGCATTGGTTTTAGAGAGCGTTTCTTGGACCCTTTTTCGTTCGTCGATTTCGGCGGCAAGACTGGCTGTTTTCTCTGCGACAACCGTTTCCATCTCTTCAGCACGCTGGCGATAAACCAGCGTACGGGCACGCACAATCACTGCTACGAGCAGAATCAAAGCAAACAGATATGCCGAATAAGCCCAGCGCGTTTCCCACCAGGCGGGTGGTACCATCACCAACAGGTCTCGCGGCTGTTCATTCCACAGCCCGTCATTGTTGGCGGTTTTTATCCGCAGCCTGTATGAACCGGGATCCAGGTTGGTATAAGCCAGCGAGCGGCTTGCATCCGCCTGGTGCCAGTCCTGATCAAACCCTTCCAGCATGTAGGCATAACGATTATTTTGCACATTGCTGGTGTTGAGCGAGGAAAACCGTAGCCAGAAGCCCGGGTACTTCTGAGTTAAGGTCAGTTCCCGCGCATAGGCGATATTCTTATGAAGCGGTGCGTTCGGGTCTGTCGGTATATTCTCGGCGCCATTGATACGCAAATCGGTCAACAAAACTTCGGGGCGAAGCGGGTTGTCTTGTACCTGTTGCGGGAAAAAGCTGTTGTAACCATGATTACCGCCAAAGAACATCTCCCCCTGTGGACTGAGATAGGCGGTGTTTCGAAGAAACGTCTTGCCATGCAGGTTATCATATCGATTATAGGTACGGAACCTACCTGCTGCCGGGTCAAATCTTGTTAAGCCGTTGTTCCCGGCTAACCAAAGGTTTCCCTCACGATCATCGAGAATGTCCATGATCAGGTCGCTTGCCGTGCCTTGCTTGTCATCAACCGTGACAAAATTCCCGGAAGTGGCATCATAATAGCTCAGCCTGTCGGTGCCGATCCACATCCTACCCTTGCAATCCTCGTGGAGGGAAAGGACATTGTTACTGATCAGCCCATTATGCCCTGGCTCAAAGTTGTGGATTTCACCGTTGCGGGGATCGATTCGGCTCAACAGACCATCGCCCCCGATCCAAATAGTGCCGTCTGACGCCACCTCAACGGTGGTAGCCAGGTCGCTGCCCAGCCCGTTGATATCACCATCACTTGTACGGTAGCGGGTTATCTTGCCTGTTTCGGGAACGAAGTGATCCACGCCGAAACCGTAAGCTGCCCCCCACAAGCCGCCTTCTGAATCCATTGCCAGGTCCTGTAAGGTCCCATCGAGCATGCCGATGTTTTCCACTGACTGGTATTTCGGACGTTTGAATTCACCACTGGCGGGATCGAAATGATCCAATCCCCGCTTGGTGGCGAGCCACAACCCGCCGCGTCCATCCGGTACGATATTGAAAACAATATCGCGTCCTATCGCATCCGCGTCATGCTCTTCGTGGCGAAAGTGTTGATAACGCTTGCGTGCCGGGTCGGATCGATTGATACCGGAACCTTGGGTGGCGACCCAGAGATGCCCCGAGTCATCCATGTAAAATGCGCTGATGTTAGGCCCACTCAGACTTATGGGATTGCCTGCCTGGTACAAATGTCTTGCAAAGCGGTGTTTGATCGGATCGTACTTGCTGATGTTGTTTTCGCAGGCTACCCAGATTACCCCGTTACGATCTTCCAGCACCTGCCAGACGGTATTGTCCGCCAGTGAAGCAGAATCGGTTGGATCGTGCGTATAGCTTTGGAACTGCCCGGTTTTACGATCCAGCAACGCCAATCCTCCCCCCCAGGTCATAACCCACAGCCGCCCCCGGCTGTCTTCATACAGGCCCGTTACCGTATCGGAAGGCAGGCTTGCGCTGTTACCCTGCTGGTTTTTGTAGTGTTGAAAGCCATCCAGGGCGGGATCATAGCGATCAAGGCCTCCTTCAGTGGCAAGCCATATTGCGCCTTGTCGGTCGATCAACAGCCCCCAGAGGTTATTATGGCTTAGACTGTGGGGCACATCGGCATCGTGCCGATACTGTTTGAACCTGTTGCTTGCCTTGTCGAACACCGTTACGCCGCCGCCGTAACTTGCCAGCCACAGCCGTCCATCGGCATCCTCCTGGATGCCGGAGATGTTGTCAGCACTCAGGCTGTCGGGATTTTCAGGATCCGAAGTATAACGGGTGAAACTGCCATCCGGGTTGAGGCGATCCAGGCCCGCCTCGGTACCCGCCCAGATGACGCCGTCGCTATCCTGGAACAGGTCCCAGACGTTGTTGTGGCTCAGACTGTTGGGATCATCCTTGTCGTGCCGATAGTGGATATAACGTTCATGCTCTAGATCAATACGGGTCAGACCACCACCCCAGGTGACCGTCCATAACATGCCGTCACGATCCAACAGCAGATCCCAGACCCAGTTGTCGCCAATGCTGTTGCTGTCGCTCGGGTCGTGAAAATAGTTTTTGATTTCGGTGCCGTCGAAGCGGTTCAGCCCAAAACGGGTACCGAACCAGATAAAGCCTGCTGCATCCTGCACTGCCGAGTAAACCTGTGCGCTGGAGACGCCGTCTTCCACGGTCAGGTGAGAAAACAGAAGTTGTCCCGCTTCCGGTGCCTGGAGGTTGCTCTGCGCGTAGCCTTTAATCGACATCAAGCACAGTAACAAGACCAATAAAAATGCACCTATAGCGCGTAAATATCGGATAACCACCTTTATTCACCAAAAATAGGTCAGGCTGGCGCCAGCGGCTATGCCACTGCTACCGCCGGCAACCGTATCAAAACCTCTAAACCTGCGCGCTCAGTTGTAATCGTTGAGGTTACCTCTTCTGTATAAATATAAATATTCCCCATCAAACTGCGTAGCTAATTTCTTCGACCAAGTAAAATATCCTCGAAAATCATTGGGATCGAAAGGACTTTGATAGTCTGGTAATGTCATTTCCTAAAGCCCAACGCCGCAGCTCAGAAGCGCGGCTCACCGCGTCGTTTTGAAGCCGCTTGTTATGTGCGACTATTTAATGTAATAGCCAGAAACTCTCCATTGGCCATCGCCATCCAACATTGGAGTAATTGTCTCAATTGCAGATTTTTTATTTTCAAATGATGTACGAAATTGAATGACTACATACTCACCGTCTGGAGCACCCGGTAAAGATTTTTGGTATGTTTTTGACTTCAGGTCTCTAGAAACAAGTCTGCCAAGTGGTTTTCTGACACCATTCAGCATTTGTTCCCATCTTTCTTTTGCAGCTGCATTTTTAAAATATTCAGCTGCTGTCTCCCAACTTTCACCATATTTTCCTTGATCAATAAGCTCGACCCATTTTTTTGCTGCCTCTATAGCTTTGCCCGTTTTATCATCACTCGCCATTGAGTTGTCTGAAAGGCAAAACCCAAGAATAACTATGCCAATCATCGCCCAGATCTTCGTGCTTTTCATCTATTTTCTCCGTTTTAGTTTTTGCACATAACGACCGCCATAACCGGTGGCAAAAAGCCCCAGAGGGAGGAACGACCTGTGCAGCTTTTTGCCGTCCGCGTTTATGGCATTGTTAGGTGAAACACTTTGTGTTTGATGTGAGATCAATTGCAGCTAGCCTCTTATCCTCATTATGCTATAAATTTCTAACGAGGTAGGTACGCAGAATCAATTACGGAAAAGTCCGATTCCAGAATCAGGAGGCGAACGTTACGACCTCTCGCGTATACGTTTGTTCGCACGGACCAGGCTCTCTCTCCCGAAGGCATCGACTGTAGTTGCACTTCAACAGGTTCAATCCACGGCCACGATTGATCGGCCACAAAAGATTTGGCAACTTTAACGACCTGTTCTTTTATGTTATTCATTTTATTCCTGTTCTATTCTGGGAGTTCCGGGGACGGGAGTTCCGGGAGTTCCGGGGACAGTATATCTATCTTTCCCCCTGTTTCTTAGGACCTGGTTTCTGTGGCTTTAATCTTCTCCCAAGAACTTTCTCGAGATTGTCCACAAATCTTTTTTTCCCTAAAGGGCGACCGGTTCGTTCATGACGCTGAATCAGAGCTACCTCTTCATCGGATGAAAGCTGTAAAAAATCCGCCCAGTCAGGAATGAGTTGAAGCAGCGGCGCAACTTTCACCAGTTGATCATCCTCGCCTTTAAGATGTGCTCTAGCGCTGCTCCATGGGTAATCTTCAGGACGTTGGACCATTTTTGCCGCAACCGGATTCATTTCTATATAGCGAGCTGTTGCCATGAGATATTGCTCATCCATGGGAAAAGATG
>Ga0210123_1000005_pt1 | contig 129654 bp, 130 predicted proteins | sample Muzzi_PWB_D2_FD_185535 | JGI IMG/M metagenome (GOLD analysis project Ga0210123, IMG submission 185535) | Wetland microbial communities from San Francisco Bay, California, USA, that impact long-term carbon sequestration - Muzzi_PWB_D2 (SPAdes) | ecosystem: Environmental > Aquatic > Marine >... | reverse complement strand
TACCCGTCTGACAATCTTGCCACTTCTCGTCTTGGGCAGTGAGTCCACAATTTCCACCACCTGAGGTTTGGCTATTTTCCCCACTTCTGCCGCGACGTGTTCTTTCAGCTCTTCACTCAGCTCCGCAGTGGCAGCAACACCTGTTTTCAAAATGACAAAGGCATGAATTGCTTCCCCCTTCCACTCATGGGGTACGCCAATACAAGCGGCTTCTGCAACTGCGGGGTGACTGACGAGCGCACTTTCAATTTCGGCAGAACCCAACCGGTAGCCACTGACTTTGATGACATCGTCAATTCTGCCAATGATCCAGAAATAGCCATCTTTATCTTTTTTGGCGGAATCTCCGGACAGGTACCATCCCTGCTTTTGGTAAGTCTTCCAATAAATCTCAACGTAGCGATCCGGGTCCTTGTGGATGGTTCGCGCCATGCCCGGCCAGGGTTTTTGAATAACCAGCTTCCCAACCTCTCCCGGCTTTACCGGCTCTCCTTCTTCATCAACGACATCCATTTCGTTGCCAAAAAATGGCCGAGTAGCAGACCCCGGTTTCAACGGAACACAGGGGAGCGGAGTGATCATAAATCCACCCGTCTCGGTTTGCCACCAGGTATCCATAATCGGACATCTCTCCTCGCCGATTACGGTATAAAACCATTTCCAGGCCTCAGGATTTATCGGCTCTCCTACAGAGCCAAGCATTCTCAGGGAACTTAAATCGTGCCTCTTGGGCCAGGCATCTCCATATCTCATCAACCCTCTGATCGCCGTCGGAGAGGTGTATAAATGGGTGATTCCATATTTTTCAATCATTGACCACCAACGATTTGGATAGGGATAGTTTGGCGCTCCTTCGTACATCATAATCGTTGACCCATTTATCAGTGGGCCGTAAACCATGTAACTATGTCCGGTAATCCATCCGGGATCAGCGGCACACCACCATCGATCTTCATCTTTAATATCAAAAACATATTTATGGGTGGTACTTGTATAGAGTGCGTATCCGCCATGGGTATGAACAAGACCCTTCGGCTTTCCGGTCGTCCCGGACGTATAGAGGATAAACAGTGGATCTTCGGCGTCCGTTATTTCGGTTTCACACTTGATCCCGGTCATCGGAAAATTCAGCAGATCGTGGTACCAGAAGTCTCGAGCGTTATCCATCACCACGTCATGCCCGGTTCGTTTGACAGTGATGCACACTTCAATGCTGGGCGATCTCTTCATCGCTTCATTGGCAACCACCTTAAGATCCGTTATCTTTCCTCTTCTCCAGCCGCCATCAGCAGTGACCAAAACCCTACTTTGTGCGTTTTCAATTCTTTCGGCGAGGGCCTCGTAACTAAAGCCACCATAGACAACGCTGTGGATGGCGCCCAACTTGGCTGTCGCCAGCATCGCAATTAAAAGTTCCGGGATTTGAGGCATATAGATAGTGACAACATCGCCTTTTTGAACCCCCATACTCTTCAGGATGGTGGCAAATTTACCGACCTCCCTATTGAGACCAAAATACGACATGACTTTGTAGTCACCAGGCTCACCTTCCCAGATCATGGCGATCTTATTTTTTCGCCAGGTTTTTAAATGTCTTTCGATAGCATTATGGACGATGTTAATCTTTCCTCCGGAAAACCACTTATAAAAGGCCTTATTGGAGTCGTCCAGAACCCTGTCCCACTTTTTATACCAGTCCAATCCTTCTGCTTCTTTGCCCCAAAATTTTTCAGGATCTTGAATAGATTCCTCATAAATCGATTCATAATCTTTAATGTGGGCGCCATCAACAACTTCTTTGGATGGAGAATAAAGTTCCTTTAAATTAATTTCCGCCGCAGATTTCGGTTTTTTTGGCATAAAATTATCCCACTGAGCTGATGTTGATAGAGTATTGGTTTTCCGAGGATCGCTCCAGCGACCCTGCGAACTGCCCCTCCTGGCGATTTTCGTCCAAAACTCTGACCTTATTTGTCACTTATAGCAGGCCATATCCCACTGTCAATCCAACCCCTCCGTTGTCCTCTTATATTTCGCTAGTTTCGACGTATTTCACCCGCTCCGCTCCAACCAAAGCCACTTAGTGATTCTGTCGATTATGATCGCCCGGCGCTACCTGTTGCCCAGCCAACCTCAAACCTATATCATCATAGAGAGTTCCGGCGGCAGCTTACAGGGATACACTGCGTGCCATTATCGCAAACTGGAAAACATCAGATGGCCACCGTCTTCAGGATCGGCAGAATTGAAAAATGTCATTCTTCCCATACCTGATCAGCGGTATGGAATTCTGGGGGGGGGTGAGATCCCCCTGAAGGGGGGTATGATCCCGCGTAGACTTTGGGAGCAGGGGGGCGGAGGTTGAAATCCTCTCGCCCTAACCAGATATCAAGGGGTTAGCGATTTTCGCTGACCCCTTGATTGTGGCAAATTCAGAGACAATGTTTTCCCCTGGAAACATCAAACAGTCCGTCCCCCCCAGAGCTAGACCCATCGAAAAGGTGAGCGACCTAACGGAGCCCGATCATTGCCAGCAGGCGGCCGGAGGCGACATTGACCTTGCTTTTTCGAGGCAAGAATCTAAATACCGGGGGTTTTCGGATGCCGATACTGTTCAGCAGGCGGTAGATTTCCGGATTTTTGTCCACCTCCAACCCCTTCTGGAGGGTGCTGATCGCCGCCGACCTGAGCCCGGCCACAAGGTAGATTCGTCCCAGCGCCAGGTAGATATCCGAACTTCCCGGTTTACTTTGAAGCGCCTCTCTGCACATGGCAATGCCATGTCTGAACGCGTTTTTCTCTCTGGCCAGACAGTAGCCCTGCCAGGCTTTTGCCTCCGGAAGATCGGAGACATCTCCCGAGCCGTTCAGCAGCTTAAGTCCCAGCGTCGTATTGCCTTGTTTGGCCTCAAGAATGCCGGTTTTTACCTGAAGTGTTTTCGTTGTTGTCATACCGCCCTGACAAAATTCACAGTTGAACTTCCCGCGCATCATCCATTTCAGCGCGCCCGAGTAAATCTTACCATTGTGGTATTAATTATCAAGCAGTAAATCCCATTTTCCATTCTTCGGAAATACCCATTCAAGCAGACACGAAAAAGCCCAGGAGTTCTGCCTGGGCTTTTTCACCGATGCGCCGTAGGGGGAACAACCGGTAATTTCGTTGATCCCCATCTGTCCAGAAAAGGCGTAAGGCAGGCCGACCACGACCATCCCCTGGTGCAGCAGGCTGATATGACTGCTGCTTTGCCGCAGGAAGAGCGCATCTTCTGGACCTTCCCGTGGATTACTCCGAGAACCGCCGGGTGCCGATCGATGAACTCAAAGCAAAGGTCTGCCGGATCTGATGGGATGAGAGTCCGCCTACTCGATCTCAATCCGGTAAAACATATCGACGCCACTTTCGACCCCGATGCTCGATTCAAGTTCCCAGGAGGGAGTGAGATTGTAGCGGACCTTCAACTCGTTGGTGTTGGTGAACAGAGAATAACCCAGGCTGATATAGAGTTCCGGGCTGAGATATTTCCCGGTGGTAATGATCGAGGAGTTGACATCGCCGTTACCGGCGCTGATATCGAGGACATCCAGACCCAGCCGGCTTTTCAGCTTTTCCTGCAGGGAGACCGATTCTCCCTGTGACAGCAGGGCGCCGGCGGCGGTCAGCAGCATCCCCGACTGGTTGCCGTTGGCGCCGATCGGGTGGCCGAGCACGATGTACGACAGGATGTCGGTATCGGCCATGGCTGGTTCCGAATAGAGCTGCACGACCGGTACCTGCGGGGTTCCGGTCACCTTGACCCCCGCCTTGACCTCGCCCGCGGTGCGCAGCGCCAGGATATCCAGGGCCGGTTGATCAAGCGGCCCACCGGTAAAATAGAGGTTTCCGCGGGTGATGTCGAGACTGACGCCGTAACTGGCATATTTCCCCTTGGCAACATGGATTTCGCCGTTGGCCGCCAGTTCCTGCTGGCTGGTCGACTGCAGGCGCAGACTTCCTTCCAGTCGGGCATCGATCCCGGCGGTATTGAGCAGAACCCGGTCACCAAGCAACAACTGCACATCGATATCATGTTGCAGCTTTGCCTGGCGCGGTGCCGGTGATTTCTGATCGACGATCTGCAGGTCGGGGCTGTTGCTGGCCAGCGCGGTTTTCTGCTGGCCCTTGATCAGAGCGTCGGGGAATTTCACCTGCCCGCGAACTTTAATCTTTTCGGTGGTCCCTTCGATCTGCAGGTCTGGGTTGCTGCTGACTTGCAAATCCGGGAGATGGATCAGCTGGAAGTTCTCTCCTTTGAGTTGTAATCGATAAATCCCCGGACGCCAGTTCTGCAACTCCAGCTCACCGTTGCCCTGCAGTCGCCCGCCTCCGGATTTGATCTGCAGCTGAGCCAGCCGGATCTGATGGTCGGCAAAATCTCCCTGCAGATCGATCTTCTCCAGCTGTACGCCGGCGGCCGGGATAAAAGCAGCGGCATCGAACAGGTGGAAGTTTCCTAGCAGCGACGGCTGACGGACGGTGCCGGCGAGCTGCAGGTCGAGCTTGAGGTGACCGCGACTTTCCTGGATGCGTCCGGGAAAAAGGACTGACAGCAGACCGAGCTCCTGCAGGCGCGCCTGCAGTTCAGCCGTCAGCTTTTCATCCGGCGCGAAGGACAATGGCAACCGCGCGGGTAACGGCAGATCGAAGCGACTTTCTATGTTGCCGCTTTCTTTAAGCTTCAGTTCCAGCGTCCCCTGCAGGCGATCCCGCCAATGCCAGCTCAGGCTGGTCGCGCTGATGTCGGTGCCGATAACCCCTTCATCCTCCAGCCAGGATAGCCGCGCTTCCGCGGTCTTTGCCGACCCTTCGAGATTCGGGGATTCACCGGCCTGCCAGCTTCCTGAAGCAGTGATGCTGAGTTTGCCGCTGACATTCAGCTCCGGCGGGAGCCAGGGGCGAAACAGGACCAACGGGATTTCGTCGCCGGTTAGCTGCAGTTCCGCCTGCTGCGGCAGAGCCATTGTCGCAGGGTCGGCAGAGGTCATGGTTCCGTGTAAACTGCCGCCGTCGACCAATTGCAGCTGCAGAGAGCTGCGCAGTCCCTGCTGATCCCAGTCGAGGATCATTTGACTCTGGGACAACTTCAGCTGCAGTTGCCGTTGCAGTTCTCCGGAAAAGCTGATGTCGCCATGAAAAACGTGCTGCGGCTCGCGGCGCAGTTCAAGGGAGCCGCTGCTCTGCCCGGAAATGCGCCAATCAGCCAGCCAGGGACGCAACATTCCCAGGTCAAGGGCCTGCCAGCGCAGCTCTCCGTCGGCCTGTTGTGACGACGGTTGATAGCTGCCGTGCAACGCCACTTCCCCTCCCTTGTTGTCGCGAAGCAGCAGCGGCCCGACCCGGATCAGGGCCGGTGAGATCATCAGGGGTGCGGACTGCCCCAGGAGCCAGCTGCCGAAACGCGCGTCATCCCCCTGGAATCGGGTCAATTTCCCCTGCCACTGGTGTTGGTCCCAGCCCCCTTGCAAACCGGCTGCAAGGTGGCTTTCCCCTTGGCTGAGATAAAGTGTCAGCTGATGTTCAGCGGGAGTCCCCTGCAATTCCAACTTGACTCGGTCGATGGTCGACCCCGCTGGTGGGGTCTGCAGCTGCTGTCCGGCGAGCTGCAGCCGCCAGGTCTTCCCGGAATCCTCGGTCCCACCCCGCAGGGCCAGATCAGCAAGCCGCCACTCTCGAAAAGCCAGCTGTTTTCCGGCGGCATGAAATTCCATCACCAGGGTCTGCTGCCGCCAGCGCAGCCAGCCGTCTGCCGATATCCGGCCCGCCGTTTCACTCAGGAGTTGTTCCAGACGGTCGATTTGACCGTGGAACTTGAGCCGCTCGCCCGGGTTGCCGCTGGCCTGCAGGGCCAGGCCATCACCCAGCAGCTGCAGCTTCTCAACCCGCAACACATTGTCCTGCAGCTGCAGCAGAGCCTCGCCGGTCAACGGCTGGCCGTGCAGCATGGATTCGCCCAAATATAATTGCAGCCGGCCGCTCCGTTTCCCCGGTCCGGTTTGTTGAAAATCAAGCAGCAGCTGCGGACTCAGCTGCCCCGACAATTGGGGGGAAAGCAGCCGCGGATCGAGGTCGCTGCCGGTCAGTTGGGCCTGCGCCTGCCAGCCCTGCTCCCAGCCAAGCTGCAGTTGTCCGCCGAGTCGACCTGACAGCCATTGTCCCTGGAGGTCGCTGAGCGCCAGCTTTTGCCGGTCGCCGTTGAATTTGCCGGCCAAACTGGCAGTGGTCAGATCGGTCCCCTGATTGTTCAGCTCGAAGCGGCCGGTGTAGGCCTCCAACCCGCCCCGGACTTCAAGTGACCCGGACAGGCGCAGCGGCTGCCCGGTTTCCGCCGCCAGATCAAGCCGGTCGAGTTGCAACCGGGCGCTCAGTTCCGGAGCGGCGCCGCTGAAACTCAGACTGCCGCTGGCGGTGATCTGGCCGGGACGCCCCGACCGGCGCAGCTGCAGCTGACGGAACACCAGCTGCTCGGTCGTCAAGCCCAGTTCTGCCGTCGCCGTCAGACGTTCTCCGCCGGTTGCGGTGAGATCGAGGGACACCGGGCCGTGCAGCAGCTGCCCCGTTGCGCCGGGCTGGAGATCGGCCTGCAGAACCAGTTGCTGCCAGGGGGCTTGCGCATCCCCGCTGCTGAGCCGGCTAATGACTTTCAACAGTGGTCGGCTCAGACCCAGAGTGAAGGAACCGCTCCCCTGTAGTTTGGTGCTCTGCAGCAGCAATTGCTCTCCCTCCAGCCTGCCGTCAGACCAGTGCAGCTCGCCGCGCAGCAGTTCGATCCGCTGCGGCGCCTGGTTATCCTGCTGCCAGCTGAGATCGCGCAGTTCGACACTATCCAGTGTGACTTCCAGGATCTCAAGCGGCCAGGGGAGCTGAGGCCAGTGAAGATCCTGCGGCGGTTTTTCCGCTCGGGACGAAGCGGTTTCGATCTGCAAATGTTCGACCTGCAATCGGATGATTTCCAGGCCGGGCGGGAAGATGCCGATGAGATGGTTTTCCATGCTCAGTTCCGCGAGGCGCAGTCGCATACCCTCTTGTTGCAACGCGATATCCTGAAGTTCCAACACCCCGCCGAGGGTTCCCTCGATCCGGCCGATGCTCAGTTCCGTTCCGGTCCACTCCGGCAAATGGGAAAACACCCAGCGAGTCCCGCTCGGGGAATAGAGCAGCCAGCTCGCCGCGCCCCACAGCATAAGGACGAGCAGGATGCCCAGGACTATGCTGTAGCGCCAGAATCTCACCATCCGAACCCCACACTCAAATGCAGGCGATACTTGTTTTTATCGTTACCGATCTGACGCGCCAGATCGAGACGCACCGGACCGATGCGGGTATAGCGCCGGATGCCGATGCCGGCCCCCTGTTTCAGATCGTACTCGGCGAAGGTATCAAAGGCGTTACCGATATCGTAGAAAGTCGCCACCCCCCAGTCGGAGGAGAGCCGCTTTTCCAGTTCGATGTTGGCCACCAGCAGATGCTTGCCGCCAACCACTTCCCCCTGGTCATCCTTGGGTCCAAGCGACTGGTAGCGATATCCGCGAACGCTGCGGTCGCCGCCGGCGAAAAAACGTAGCGAAGCGGGAATCTTTGACAGTGAATCATTGTGCCAGGTCGTCCCCCCCTGCAGGTGCAGTAACAGCGAAAATTGCCGGGGGAGCGGCAGCAGTTCGGTGGCCTGGGCAGACAGTTGCAGCAGGCTGGTGTCGGAAAATAGCTGCTCCATGGAACCCTTGAGTTCCAGGTTGGCCTGCAGGCCGCGCTGCGGGTTCAGCGGATCATCAACCCGTCGCAAGGAAAGACGAATTCCGGGTAGAAGCATTTGCGAATGGGTGGTTTCGTCACTGATCCGCGAGAATTCCTGCGACAGGCGGACAAACAGTGAACCGGACAGGTTATCGTTGAGGGACCGCCGGTATTCAGCTTCGCTGAACAGTTTGCGGCTCAGGTAACTGTCGGTCGCTTCACGATCGACACCGACCCGCAGCAGGGTCTGGCTGTCGAAGCGATTCGGATCGGGGAGAATGTAGGTGGTCAACAGGGATTGCTTTCTCTCCGCCAGCAACAGCTCCCCCTGCAGTTCATGGCCACGGTCGAGCAGATTCAGATTGCGGTAGCGCAGCGAGACCCGCGCCCCGGTATCGGTCCCGTAGCCGATTCCGGGGCGAAGTTGGTGCCGCGGCGCGGGCTGCAGGTCAATCTGTACCGGAACCTGCCCCTCCCGAATCTGATCGGTCAACGGGCGGATGCTGACCCGGCGGAACAGGTCAGCATCAAACAGGTTGCGCTGGGTCTGCCCGAGCTGGCGCTGGGAAAAGTTGTCCCCTTCCCGATAGGCAAGATAGCGGTGGAGAAAGGGTTCCGGGTAACTGCCGCGGCCGTTGAACAGGGTTTTCCCGAACCGGTAGCGGATGCCGGTATCGAGCTGCAGGAGAATATCGACCCGGCGCTGGCCACGGTTGACCAGGATCTGGTGCTGGGTGAATGCGGCGTCCAGATAGCCCCGATTGACTGCGCCCTGCAACAGTTCCGTTTTCCCCTGTTCGTAGACATCCTGACGCAGCACGTCGCCGACCTGCAGCGGAAATGCCGCCGACAGTTTTTTCAGTTCCGGAAGCGCGGCCCCCGGTCCGGTCAGGGTCAGCTCGAAATGGCTGACCCGCAGCGGTTCGCCCGGCTTGACCTCAACCTGCAGGCGATGGATTCCTTCTTTGTCCGAAATGACCCGGCTGTCGGTTCGGCTGTCGAAATAGCCGTAGGGTTCCAGGGTGCGGTTGACCAGGTCCGGCAGCTGTTGCTGATAACGTTTTAACCAGCGCTGATTGAGGTGTCTGCCGACAATCAGGACCGAGGGGAGCACCAGCGCTGTCTCGAGAATTTTGTGCAGTTCAGCGTCCACCCCGCGAATCTCCAATTGCAGCGATTCCGCACGGGCCGTCATCGGCAGCACCAAGAGGCAACAGAAAATCAGGAAAAATCGACGCATGATGTCAAACAGACGCTAAAAAGGTGAAGGATTGAAAGTTGCCCGACACTAATTGCAACGCTGCTAACCTGCCGGGGAGACTTGCAGTTTAGCATGAAAATTCCCCGGCTCGGGCAATTCATCCGCAATCGGCCGCACTGAAGTCATTCCTGTTTGGTGAGCGGAAGGATTTGCCCGGCAAAAAATGTCGTTCGTGAGGGGATAATCATGGAAAAAATTTCCCGGAGCCATTAAACTACCTCCGCCCCGACACAACCCTAACAATCCGTCATGCAGATATAATAATTTCATATCATTTATGGGAAGCTTATGAGCACTCAAATTCTTATGGTCGGCGTCGTCATCCTCGGCCTGTTCGCCATCTTCTCCATCTTCGTCGGCGTCAGCAACGATGCCGTCAACTTCCTCAATTCCTCCATCGGCTCCCGGGTCGCTCCCCGGGCCGTCATCATCAGCATCGCCGGGCTTGGTATCCTCGCCGGGGTCACCTTCTCCAGCGGCATGATGGAGGTCGCCCGCAAGGGGATCTTCCATCCCCAGTTCTTCACCATGCCCGAGCTGTTGACCATCTTCCTGGCGGTTATGCTGGCCAACGTCATCCTGCTTGACCTGTTCAACACCTACGGCCTGCCGACCTCGACCACCGTCTCCGTGGTTTTCGAACTGCTCGGCGCCGCTGTGGCCGTCTCGTTGCTCAAACTCTCCCAGGACGGCGACAGCCTGCTCAATATCGTGCAGTACATCAATTCGGCGAAGGCGATCACCATCATCATGGGGATTCTGCTTTCGGTCGCGGTCTCCTTTGTCTGCGGCGCCATCGTCCAGTTTTTCACCCGGCTGATCTTCACCTTCGATTACCAGCAGCGGATCAAGCGCTACGGAGCCCTGTGGGGAGGTATGGCGCTGGCCTCAATCACCTATTTCATCCTGATCAAAGGTGCGGCCGGCGCCTCCTTCATTTCCCGGGAGGAGGTCGCCTGGCTTAAATCCCACACCATTCTGCTACTGGCAATCATCTTTGTCATTGCCGTGATTATCCTGCAAATTCTGCTACTGCTGAAATTCAATATTCTCAAACCGATCGTGCTGATCGGCACTTTTGCGCTGGCGATGGCCTTTGCGGCCAACGACCTGGTCAATTTCATCGGCGTTCCGATGGCCGGCCTGTTCGCCTACAAAACTGCCATAGCGAGCGCCAATCCCCTGACTGTCACCATGGAAGCGCTGGCGCAAAAGGTGCCTTCGGAAACACCTCTGCTGCTGCTCGCCGGATTCCTCATGGTGGTCACCCTGTGGCTGTCGAAAAAGGCCCGCACCGTCACCGAGACGGAGATCAACCTGGCCCAGCAGGAAGAGGGGCAGGAGCGCTTCGAGTCGATCTTTCTTTCCCGCGCCCTCGTCCGGCTGGTGCTGCACTTTTCCGAGACGATCAGACTCTTGCTCCCCCAGGGGACTCGCGCTCTGATCAGCCGTCGCATCGATCCAAGCGTTGTTCAGCCGGTCATCATCGATGGCCGGGCGCCTTCCTTTGATCTGCTGCGCGCCGCCGTCAACCTGATGGTGGCCAGCGCCGTGGTTTCCTATGCGACCGCCAATAAGCTTCCCCTCTCGACCACCTACGTCACTTTCATGGTCGCCATGGGCAGTTCATTTTCCGACCGCGCCTGGGGACGCGAAAGCGCTGTCTACCGGGTGACCGGAGTCCTGACTGTCATCGGCGGCTGGTTTTTGACCGCGGTTGCCGCCTTCATTTTCGCCGCGATCTTCGCCACGGTTATCTTTTACGGCCAGGCCTTCGGCGTCATCGCCCTCATCGCCCTGGCGGTGGTAATGATCCGCAACGCGCACCACAAACATCGCGCGCTCACCGAAGATGCTCAGAAGGAGAAGATCTTCAACCTGGAGACGGCCGAGGACCAGGCCGCGGCGGTGGATACCACCTTCGAGCACATGAGCGTCCTGCTGAGGGAGATTCGTGATTCCCTCGACACCACCCTCGACGCGCTGTTCCTGCAGAATTTCGACCGACTGGGGGTGGAGCGGAAAAAGCTGAACATGGTGCAGAAGTGGACGAATATTATCAGTGCCAACGTCTTCAAGGCGCTACGCTTGCTCGACCAGCAGGGGATTGCTGCCTCCCTCCGCTATTCGCAGACGATCCGGCGCCTGCAGAAACTCAATGACGGATATCGGGATATCGTGCTGCGCGCCTACACCCACGTCGGCAACCACCACAAGGGACTACTGCAGGTCCAGATCGACGAGCTGGAAAAGATTCGCCAGCTACTGAACGAAATTCTGCTCGAGGTCGAGGAAATCTTCAGCCACCGGCTGACCGCCAACCTGAAACGGCTGACCAAAAAGGATAATCAGCTGCGCTCCCTCGCTGCCGAGCTGGACCTTTTGCAGGTCGGCCGGATCAAGGACAATAGCTCGAAAACCCGGCTAAGCATCCTCTACTACGGGATTGTCGGCAACGCCAAAATGCTCTCGAAACAGAGCCTGGAACTGGTGGAGATTTTCGACCGCGCTTTCGCCAAATTCGAAGATCCGGAGTAACCCCTAGCCGCGGTCGAGCCGCTGCAGACCGAGGCTTGCTGCCAGCTCCAAAGCTGCTCGGAATTCGGCCCGGCTCGGGCGCCGGTCCAGCGGTGGAAATTCATCGGCCCGGTAGCAGGGACGGTACTGATCCATCAGGTTGAGGTAGGTCGCCAGGGAGATTTCGCTGGCGATAAAGGCAAGAATCCGGTCACTGCCGGCCAGATTGTCCGGCAACACCAGATGCCGGATCAGCAGGCCCCGTCGGGCGATGCCGCGCTCATCCAGCAGCAGATCTCCCACTTGGCGGTGCATCTCTTTTACCGTCGCCCGGTTGACCTCGGCGTAGTCGCCCACCCCCAGATAGGGTTGCGCGACCAGCGAATCGGCGAACTTCATATCCGGCATGTAAACATCGATCACCCCGTCCAGCAGGGCCAGCGCCCCGGGGCTGTCGTAACCGCCGCTGTTATAGACCAGCGGCAGTCGCAACCCCTGGTTGGCGGCGATCACCAGCGCCGCCAGGATCTGGGCGACCACATGATTGGGAGTGACCAGGTTGATGTTATGGCAGCCCCGCTCCTGCAGCTCCAGCATCATCCCGGCCAGTTCCTCGGGTGAAACCTCGCGCCCCTCGCCCCGCTGGCTGATTTCCCAGTTCTGACAGAAGACACAGCGCAGGTTGCACCTCGAAAAGAAGATGGTTCCGGAACCGAAACTCCCCGTCAGCGGTCTTTCCTCGCCGCAATGGGGACCATAGCTGCAGACGACGGCGCGCTCGCCACTGCCGCAGATCGCCCCCCTGGTGGTCAACAGCCGGTTGACATGACAGCCGCGGGCACAGAGATCACAGCATTTCAGATGCGCCAGGGCTAGTTCCGCCCGCTCGGCCAGCCGGCCGCTGCCTAGCAGCTTCAAGTAGCCCGGTTCCGGAGATTCCATGCCTCGCTCCTCACTTCCACTTTGAGTCTAGCGAAGGAGGGGGGAAAGACAAGGGAGCACAGTACCGGGCTGGCCGGCGCAAAGCGGACCGGGATCTCGACCATCTTGCTTTTTCCCGGACTGAAATGGTAAAAATATGCGATTATTAGTACCATCATTTTTTTCGGAGTCGATGATATGAGTTTTTTTCTGCTGCTGCTAGCCGCTTACCTGATCGGCGCCATTCCGACCGGAATCGTCCTGACCAAACTGACCGGCGGCGAAGACCTCCGCAAGACCGGCAGCGGTAATATCGGCGCGACCAACGTCTATCGGACCGCCGGCCGCAAACTGGGGATCATCACCCTGCTCGGCGACTGTCTGAAGGGGGTTATTCCGCTGCTGATCGCGATCCGCGTCTTCGACCTGCAGGGAACCGATCTGGCCCTGGTCGGACTGGCGGCCTTTATCGGTCACTGCTATCCGGTCTACCTCGGATTCAAGGGGGGGAAGGGGGTGGCGACCGCCCTCGGCGTATTTCTGGTCCTCTCCCCGCTGTCGATCCTTTGCGCCTTCGGCCTGTTCGCCGTGATTCTCTGGCGCTGGCGCTATATCTCCCTGGCCTCGATTTCTGCGGCCGCGGCCATCCCGTTTCTGGTGCTGCTGTTTGAACGCGCCCTGCCGCTGTTCCTGGCGACCCTGGTGATTGCCGGGATTGTCATCTGGCGACACCGGGCCAATATCGAACGGTTGCTGGCCGGCAACGAAAATAAGTTCAATGTCTGAAAGATAAATGATGGGTAAACTGTTCTTCCGGCTGCTGCTGTTGCTGCTTTCCCTGATCTTGCTCGCAACCCTCGGCGGCGCCTATTGGTTGATGTCACCGCAGGCTCCGGCGCAAACCGTTTTCTACCAGCTCAAGCCGGGAACCAGCCTGTCGCGAGTCGCGGGTGAGCTCGAAGAGCTTGGGGTGCTGCGCAGCGCCCTGACCCTGAAACTGCTCGGCCGGCTTTCCGAGCGGGGCGGAGCGATCCAGAGTGGCACCTACCGATTTTCGGAACCAGCCACCCCGGAGCAGATTCTGGAGCGGCTGGTGGCGGGAGATGTGGAAAAGGTCAGCCTGACCATCCCGGAAGGCTTTACCCAGCAGCAGGTGATCGACAGGATTGCCGAACTCGGTTATGGCGACCGGGAAAAACTGCGGCAGCTGGCCGAAGATCCGGAATTCGTCCGCAGCCTGGGGATCGAAGCGCAGAGTCTGGAAGGTTACCTGTTTCCGGAGACTTACCTGTTCAACCCCGGGGTCGATGAGGCGGCACTGCTGAAAATGATGGTCAGGCAGTTCCACCACAGCGTGGATGGACAGCTGCTGGTCAAGACCGGGCCGCAGCATCTGGATCTGCACCAGCTGGTCACGCTGGCGTCGATTATCGAAAAGGAAACCGGACTGGTCGAGGAGATGCCGCTGATCTCCTCCGTTTTCCACAACCGGTTGCGCCGCAAAATCCCGTTACAGAGCGACCCGACGGTGATTTACGGCATCGCCGATTTCGATGGCAACCTCACCCGCAAGCAGCTGGAAACATTGACCCCATACAATACCTATCTGATCCGGGGCCTGCCGCCGGGACCGATCGCCAACCCCGGGCTGGCCGCGCTGAAGGCTGCCGCGGCACCGGCGTCGAGTAGCTTCCTTTATTTTGTCGCCCGCGGAGACGGCAGTCATCAGTTTTCCGCAACCCTGGCAGAGCACAACCGGGCGGTCAGCCGCTACCAGTTGCACCGCCGGCGCCAGTAATTCGCCGGCAATATTTCTGTTATGCTAAAAGCCTGATCCGCAAATGGAGAAACCAATGAGCGACTATTACGAGCGCAAGGATCTGCAAAATTTTTCCGATATCGGCAAAGATGCGCCGGAACTGGCGGCCAAGTTTTTCGATTACTACGCCAGCGTCTTCGCCGAAGGAGAACTGACCGAACGGGAAAAAGCGCTGATCGCGCTGGCCGTGGCTCATGCCGTACAGTGCCCTTATTGCATCGACGCCTATACCACCAGCTGCCTGGAAACAGGCTCCAACCTGGGGGAAATGACCGAAGCGGTCCATGTCGCCAATGCCATTCGCGGCGGCGCTTCACTGGTGCATGGCATCCAGATGCGCAAAGTGGCAGAGAAAGTTTCCCTGTAGAAGATGGTCGAACAGCTCGACAGACTTGCAGCCCTGCCGGGGTTGACCTGCTTCAGCGATCGCCTGCGTGAGAGCGGCCGGGAACTGACCCGCAACCGGACCAGCACGCTGCAGCTCAACACCGGTTTACGCTGCGATCTCTGCTGCCGGCACTGTCATCTCGATGCGGGATCCAGCCGCACGGAAGTGATGCGCCGTGAAATCATGGAGCTGGTGATCGCCCATGCACGGCGTTGCCCCTATCCAGGGATCGACATCACCGGCGGCGCTCCGGAACTGGTTCCCGACCTGCCGTTCCTGATCGAGCAGCTCGCCCCGCTGACGCCGCGGCTGATGCTGCGCACCAACCTGACCGCCCTCGGCCGACCGGACAAAATTCACCTGCTTGATCTCTTCAAGCGCCACAAGGTCGTGCTGATCGCCTCCTTTCCGGCGACCAATGCCGGGCAGCTCGAAGCGCAACGGGGCAGTGGGGTGATGGTCCCGGCGTTAGGCATGCTGAAGCGCCTCAACGAGGCCGGTTATGGAATTGCCGGCAACGACCTGGAACTCGATCTGGTCGCCAATCCTTCCGGGGCGTTTCTGCCGAGCGGCCAGGAACAGGCGGAAAAGAAATTCAAACGCGATCTGGCGCGCAAATGGGGGGTGGAGTTCCATCAGCTATACATCTTTGCCAATATGCCCCTGGGGCGCTTCCTTCACTGGCTGCAGCGGTCCGACAACTTGCAGGCCTACATGGAGAAACTCGCCGCCGGTTTCAACCCCTGCACCGTTGAGGGCCTGATGTGCCGTTCGCTGCTGTCGGTCAACTGGGACGGCTACCTGTACGATTGCGATTTTAACCTGGCGGCCGGAATTCCTCTGGCCGGGCAGGCAACCCATATCAGTGAACTGAACGATTATCCGGAAAGGGGAACCTCCATTGCCGTCGGCGAGCATTGCTATGCCTGCACCGCCGGCTCCGGCTTTACCTGAGGCGGCGAAATCGCGACCTAGTTGAGGTTGCAGAGATAAAAATGGCGCTGTGCGAATTGCACAGCGCCATTTCCGTTTGAAGTTATATCTAGCGAAGTCCGCCGTTTAAGCTTTTCCTCAAACTTTTGCCAACCGCACCGAGGTGCGGTTACTGCCGTCCGGGATCAGCTGTTGAATTCCCAGGGTGGTGAAATTATACGGGGCGAAGAGCAGCCCCGGCGGAACCGCTTCACTGATCCGAACCTTGCCGACCGTCGAGCCGGTCGCGCTGGTCAGCTTGAGCTGGCCGCCGTCCTTGACTCCGGCGGCATCGGCGTCAGCCGGGTTGATCTGCACCAGGCCTTCCGGTTCGACTTCCAGCGGTCCATCGGCCCAGGTCGAGGTACTGCCGAAATGGCTGGCCGATTTGCCGACCAGCAGTTGCACCCCATCGGCCTCATCGTTGACCGTGAGCAGCTGATAACTGAGGCTCATATCGGCCGGGCTGTATGGTTGTTTGAGACAGGGACGATAACGGTCTTCGCCGGTAAAACAGATACCACCGTAGAGCGAGGTCAAGCCGCTGATTTCAGTAAGGATACCGGCCCGGCTGAAACTGACCGGAGTCCGGGTCAGGCGGCCGAAGAGTTCGGCAAAGATATCCCAGTCGGCGCGGGCGTTGCCGACTGGCCGGATGGCTGGCTCAAGGGAACGAACCCGCTGATCCAGCGAGGTCAGACTCCCCGATTTTTCCGCAAACGAGGCGCCGGGAAGAACCACCGTCGCCAGACGGGTCACCTCGGTCGGCAGAATGTCCTGCACCACCAGCACTTCAACCTTCTCCAGCGCTTTCAGCCAGCGGTTGCTGTTGGGAAAGGTCAACGGATTGGTGGCCGCCAGATAAAGCAGTTTGATCTGCCCGGACTCAATCCCCTGCAGAATCCCGTCGGCATCCAGGCCGCCGGCGGGGAGTTCACAGTTCCAGGCTTTGGCAAACTTGGCTTTGCTCTCTTCGTACTTCTGGAAACCGGGCAGCGCCTCGGGATATACCCCCATGTCGAGCAGCCCCTGCATGTTCCCCTTTTCGTCCAATGGAAACAGCCCACCCCGAACGCGCAGAGCGCCGCAGAGGATCGCCAGGTTGGCGACCGCCGCAGATTTGGCCGTCCCCAGGGAAGACTTGGTGATGTCGGCGCCGAAGACTACCGCCACATTGTCCGCTTTGCCGAGGATATCGGCCGCGGCTGCCAGGGCCTCCAGACTGAGGCCGGTTGCCTTGACCACCTGCGCCAGATCGACGGCGGCGAGCTGCTCCTTCAGTTCCTCCGGATTGGCCACCATCCGCTGCAGGTAATCTTCATCCAGCAGGCCGCGATCGAGCAGCAGCCGCCCGAGGCCGTTGGCCAGGGCGATCTCGCTGCCCGGCCGGTAGGTCAGCTGACTGTTGGCGTACGGGGTCAGCTTGAGCCGGCGCATGTTGGCGATCACCAGCTTGCCATCGTTGTGCCGCAGTGTTTTCAGAATCTGCCACTCGACTCCCGGCGCTTCGGCACTCGGGTCCGCTCCGAACACCAGTACGGCGTCGGCGTCGGCGATGACGGCGGTCAGGTTGCTGGCGCCACGCAGTTTCAAACCCTTGTCGAGAGCGCTGAGGGCGCGCAAAGCGCCGAAACGGGCCTCGGAGTCGATGTTGTTGCTGCCGATGGCAACCCGGAACAGTTTCTGGAACAGGTAGTTCTCTTCGTTGGTCAGGCGCGGAGATCCGAAGCCGGCAATGGCCTCGGCTCCCGACTTGCCTTTGATCCGTTCAATCTCGTCGACCACTCTCCCGAAAGCGGACTCCCAGGAAACCGGCAGGTGATCCACCTGCGGCTCGGTCAGGCGCCGGCTGCTGTTGATATAGCCGTAGCCGAAGAAACCGCCGATGCAGAGAGTGCCGTTGTTGGTGGTTCCCTGGTCATCCGAAGTGATCCGGAAGACCTCGTTCCCCTGCACGTTGATATCGATCTGGCACTGGCTGGGGCAGTAGCCGCACACCGAAGGGACCTTGCGTAGCGCCCAAGGGCGGGCCTTGAATTTGAACGGTTTGGAAATCATTGTTCCGGTCGGGCAGACCGCCACGCAGTTGCCGCAGAACACGCAGCGCTCGAGGTGTTTATCGATATAGGCCTTGTCTCCCTTGTCGTTGACGTACAGGGAGTCGGCCCCGATCACTTCGTGACAGACCTTGACGCATTTCTCGCAGAGGATACATCGCGACGGAACCTGCTGGATCAACGGCCAGCGATCGATGATCGGCGGATTGACATCCTCCGCTTCGAATTCCTGGCGATTGACTTCCAGACCGTAGGTCATGTCCTGCAGTTCACACTCTCCGCCGGCATCGCAGACCGGGCAGTCGAGGGGATGGTTGACCAAGATCAGTTCCATGATCTGCTTGCGAATCCGGATCAGCTGCTCCGACTGGGTGGTGACCTTGATCCCCTCCTTGACCGGGGTGTTGCAGGCGGTCATGGTCCGGTCGATCCCCTCGATCTCCACGGCGCAGATCCGGCAGGCGCCGGTGGGGGAAACCTTCTGCAACCAGCAGAGCGTCGGGATATGAATATCGAGCTGTCGGGCCGCTTCCAGGATCGTCGTTCCCCGGGGAACTTTCACCGACTGTCCATCAATCGTCAGACTGACCATATATTTTCACCTCGAATAACGGCTGATAGAAACCGGCAGGATAGGAACCCTGTGCGGTCGCTGCAGCCTCAAGTTCATATTCTTTAGTTGACGGCAATCATCGAAACCCGGTAACAACGCAGGCAGCGTTCCGCTTCCTGAACCGCCTCGGAATCCTTGAAGCCGAGTTCGACTTCGTTGTAATTCCCCTTACTGGCCCGTTCCCGGCCATGAATCTCGTGCTGGTTGAAGCGGCTGACCGCGTCGAGCCAGGGAACCTGCTCGTTTTGGTCGTAGACCCCGAGATGACTGAGAATGTCCTCGTGGAAATCATCGTCGGTCAGGTAAGCTTCCCCCTCTTCCAGGTAGCGCTGAATCACCTTGGCGGCGCGGTGGGCGTTACCGACACAGGCGACCACGGTCAGCGGACCGATCTCGGCATCGCCGGAAGCGAAGACGCCGTCCATATCCGTGAGCAGGGTCCGCGACAAGGGGTTGCCCATGACATCGTTCAGATCACGATCAGCGGCGTTTTTCAACGGCACGAACTTGGTCACCACGGTATTCCAGCGGGTGATTTCGATGCCGGTTTCTTCGGTAATGAAGCTGAGATCCGGGTCCTGACCAATGGCCGGAATCAGGGTATCGCACTCGACGATAAACTCGCTCCCGGCGACCGGCTGCGGGCGCCGTCGCCCCGACTCGTCCGGCTCGCCTAGTTCCATGCGCACGCACTCGACACCGGTGACCTGGCGGTTTTTATCGACAATGATCTTCTTCGGCAGGACCAGGAACTGGAAATCCACCCCTTCCTCGTCGGCGCCGTCGACTTCCCAGACATCGGCCGGCATCTCCTTGCGGGTCCGGCGATAGAGCAGGGTCGAAACTTCGGCCCCTTCCCGCAGAGCGACCCGGACACAGTCGATGGCGGTGTTCCCGCCGCCGACCACGCAGACTTTCTTCCCCATCCCGGTCGGTTTGCCCATGTAGGCTTCGCGCAGGAATTCGATTCCGCCGGCGAGGAATCCCTTGTACCCCTCATCTTCCCCTTCGACCCCCATCGGCTTCGATTTGTGGGCGCCCGGAGCGAGCAGCACGGCTTCGTACTGCTGTTTCAGCTCGATCAGGGAGATGTCCTTGCCGACCCGCGTATCGTAGATGATCTCGACCCCCAGGGAACCGATGATATCGATATCGCGCTGCAGGATGTGGCGCGGCATCCGGTAGGCGGGGATGCCGACGGCGATCATCCCGCCGCCGAAACCTTCCGGTAGCGCCTCGTAAATGGTGCAGGGATACCCTTCGAGGGCCAGATAGTAGGCCGCCGCCAGACCGGCGGGACCGGCGCCGACAATGGCGATCTTCTTGTCCTTTTTCGGTTTCGGCTGCAGCGGCGGCTGCAGATTGTGCTGCCACTCGTAATCGGACGCAGTCCGTTTGAGGACCATGATATTGATCGACTCGTCGACATTTTTGCGCCGGCAGGCGGTTTCGCAGGGATGCGGGCAGACCCGGCCGCAGACCGCCGGCAGCGGCATGCTTTCGCGGATGATTTCCAGCGACTCATCGAAACGGTAATCCTTGATCGCTTCGATATAGGCGGGAATGTCAATGTGCGCCGGGCATTTGTCCTGGCAGGGGGCGGTCAGCTTGACTTTGTAGTCAACAGCATTCTTCGGCTTGCGCTCGCCGTTAATGTAGGCCAGGTAATCGGAGCGGAAGTGTTTGATGGTATCGACCACCGGTACGGCCGATGTCATGCAGAGCGTACACTTGCAGTTCTGCAGCAAGTCGGCGATGTTTTCCAGGGTGGCGAGATCTTTTTCTTCACCGTGACCGGCAACGATCCGCGCCAGGGTATCCTGCATCACCCTGGTCCCTTTTTTCCCCGGCGAGCACTTGGCGCAACAGAAATCTTCCTGAACCCGTTTGGCATATTCGGCCGCCATGGCAACGACATCGACCTGCGGATCCTTCAGGATCAGTCCGTCCCAGCCCATGAATGCGGCAATATTTTTTTCACCGTCAAAGGAAATCGGCAGCTTCTTCTTGGCAATTTCGACTTCCGTGTCGCCACCCTGCCGATTATCGATAATCTGTCTTCCCCAGCTGGAAAAAGCAACCTGTGACAAACCGGCCTCCTATGACCTGCTTCGACCTTCCCCGAGAGGAAGGTCGCAAATCCCGAAAACGGCGAGAACCACCTGATGTTCTGGCTGTTTTAAAGCTAAAAATCGTATACAGTATGCAGGTAGATACCACAAAGGACATCCTTAAATCAAGGCTATTTTTTCCGCGAAGGCCGGGTGGAAAGACAGCCAAAACTTAAGCAATAACAATTTGTTAGATCGTAAAATTAGCAGATGTCAGACTCTTTTACGGCACCGGGGGCGGAGGGTTCTGAATCAGCCAGATGCCCGGTTTGGTGATCTTTTCATGATACTGCTGCCACTCTTGGGTCCAACGCCATTTTTTTATCCGGGATGATGGCAGCCGGTAGTATTCAAGAAGATAGACTGCCACAGCGGTTTTCCCATCCTCATTCACCTTGATCGACTCAATCCGGCTCCCGACCACCCGCAAATCATCATCATCCTGGGGAAAGCTGGCATAAAAATCCTGCTGTGCCGGCGGAGCGATAAACAACGCCGCGCCGACATAATCACGCCAGCGCATCGCCTCGCTGAAGCGCTGGCTCGACTCCCCCAGGGTCGGACCGCTGTCCATCGGGCCGAGACAGGAGCACAACAACGCCAGCAACACCCACCAACAATAAAAAAAACGTTTCATGATAATTCCGCATCCCCGTGATATCTTTAGAGCCACAAAAAAATACTGCTAACAGCACGAAATATCGGCATTTTAGCACTTGCACAATTCCCCTGATCCGCTAAAATTTTTTATTTCGGTTCAGGACAATGCCGATCGAAATAGATGCTGGAGCCCCAGATGCAGGAGATCCATATTTATATCAGGAATTATTGCGCCTACTGCCGTCGGGCCAAGGAACTGCTAAACATCAAAGGCGTTCCGTTCATCGAGTATGACATCACCGACGACCCAGCCCTCGAAACCGCAATGCGGCAACGCTCAGGCCTGACCACCGTCCCGCAGATATTCATCGGTGATCGCCATATCGGTGGCTGCGATGATCTGTTTGCTCTTGATGAAAAGGGCATGCTCGATCCGTTGCTCGCCGGGGTCAGCTGAGCCTCTGCCGTTCCCGCAGAATCGCCGTATAAAAATAGTACTCGGCGGTTTCAACCCGCGACAGCGATACTTCCAGATCGAAACGGCTGCCATCCCGCCTGCGCGCCGCGACCAGCTGTAACTTACTCATCAGATGCTCGGAGTGCTGCTGCAGGTAGGCCTCGATCCCCAGTTGATGCAACTCCTTCAAGTCCGGATGTACCAGGGACTCAATCGACATCCCCAGGGTTTCCGCCTTGCTGTAGCCGAACATCCGGGTGGCCTGCTGATTGAACAGAATGATCTTGCCGTCCGGCAAAAAGGAGATAATCCCGTCGCGGGCGGTATCGGTCAATATCCGGTAACGGGCTTCTGAAGCCGTAAGTTCCCGACTCTTTTCATCGAGACTGGCGACCATCTGATTGAACCCCTTGATCAGCTCACCGACTTCATCCTCGCGTTCCACCGACAGTTGTTCATCAAAGGTTCCGGATCTGTTGATCCGGTTGATTGCGGCTTCCAGCCGCATCAGCGGCTGCAGGACCGTCGCCCGGCTCAAGAGGCCCAGGCAGAAGACCAGTGCGAGGAAGATCCCGCCGCTGGTCAGCAGATCGTTCCCGAGTCGGGCCAGCACCTGTTGCTGCAGCTGATCGACCGGGATCTGAATCGAAATCGCACCGATGACCTTGCCGAGCGGATAATGGTAAGAGCGATCGGTCTCCGGGGGATAGAGCTTGCGAATCACTTCCGGAGCGTCAGCCGGGTCGCCATGACATTCGAGGCAGCTCTCTTCGGCATGAAAGGCCTGCAGATAACGGAACACCTGCGCATCCCCTCTACCGGTGATCTGATAAAGCTCATCCCGGCTCCCCTCCTGGAAGGTTTTCAATACCTGCTGTTCATAGGGATCGGGAGCATTGGCGGGATTGCGGTATCGATCGGAAATCTGGCGGATCCGGTATTCGAGGTCGCCGGCCACCTGGGCGGCGATCCGGCCGCTGGCCAGCACCGGGATCAACCCGACACGCTCGGCGGTCAGCTTCACCTTGCCTTTCTGCAACTGTTCCGAAAGGTAATCGCGGGTGCGGATGGTCTCATAAGCGATCAGCCGTGAACGCTCAACCGACTCCTGCAGGACGAACTGTTCCTGCTGGCGATAATCAAGCCAGACGGTGACCAGAAAAAAACCGATCAGGGTGGCGGCGACCACCAGGTTGGTCCGGGTCTGTAAGCGCATTTGAGGGAACAACGGCATCAGCTACCGTCCTTTCCGGAAGGTGTAATCGCGGATTCAATGCTCATCGAACAGAGGTTCCAGCCGGCGGAGCAACTGTTTGAGAATCGCCGCCGTCATCCCCCAGATGTTGTGTCCGTCAAGCTGATAAAAATCGACCGGGAATTGGCGGCCCTGATGCTGCCAGTCCTCCTGGTGATAAATCTGCGGATCGCGCAATCGCGCCAGCGGCAGTTCGATCAGCTCGGCAATTTCGTTCTTGTCCGGGCGGTAGGAATATGGCGCGACATAACTGCCGACGCAGACCTGCACCCGATAGCCGAAGACCGAATAGAAATCGTCCAGCCGGCCGAGCCGGAGGACGTCTGCGGCGCGAATGCCCACTTCCTCTTCGGTTTCCCGTAACGCCGTCTGCCAGAAGTCCTCATTCTCTTCGGCGCCGCCGCCGGGGAAGGAGATTTCACCGCTGTGCTTTTTCAGCTGTTCGGTCCGGCGGGTAAACAGCACCCAGGGTTCCTCCGCCCGCAGAAACAGCGGCACCAGCACCGCCGCCGGACGCAAATCCTCGCGTTGCAGTTCCCGCACCGGATGGCGGGCCAGTTCGGTGGCAACCCGTTGCAGCAGCATCATTTGCTACCGGCGCGACCGTTCTGCTTGAGCCGGGAAATGGTTGCGGCATAATCCTCGCTGCCGAACACGGCGCTGCCGGCGACAAAAACATCGGCCCCGGCGGCTGCGATCCGTTCAATATTATCGATCTTGATCCCGCCGTCGACCTCCAGTTCGATCGGCAGGCCGAGAGCATCGATCCGACGCCGTAGCTCAGTGATCTTCGGCAGGCAGTTGTCAATAAACGTCTGACCGCCGAATCCGGGGTTGACAGTCATCAGCAGCACCAGGTCGAGATCGGGAAGGATCATATCGAGAGTGGTCAGCGAGGTCGCCGGATTGAGTGACACTCCGGCCTTTTTCCCGAGCGATTTGATCAGTTGCACGCTGCGATGCAGATGGGAGGTCGCCTCGGCATGGACGACAATGATATCGGCCCCGGCTTTGGCGAACGCCGGAGTGTACTGATCCGGATTGGCGATCATCAGGTGGACATCGAGAGGCAATGAAGTCACCGGGCGGATCGCCTCGACTATCAGCGGACCGATGGTGATATTCGGCACAAAATGACCGTCCATGACATCGACGTGGACATAATCGGCGCCTCCGGTTTCAATCGCTTTGATTTCTTCTCCCAGCCGGGCGAAATCGGCCGAAAGGATGGACGGGGCGATTTTAATCATCAACTCCTCCAAAACACTAAAAGGATGAAAAATATCTTGCCGCGGAGATCGCAGAGTTTGATTGAATTCAAATATAAAATCCCAGCGTTCTCGAGCGAGCAGCGCGAGCGGGCGGTGAAAAGCCTTTATTCCTTGTCTAGCCGCCTGAAACGTGCGGCAAAAAAAGCATCCATCCCGCCGTGGCGATGGGGGTAGCTGCGCAGCGTCCCCTCGGCAGTAAATAGTTCGCTCCATTCCGGCGGGGATTGTTCGCGCAGATTCTCCAGCGTGAACTGCGGCTGCGTTTCCAGAAACGCGCTGACCACCTCGTCGGTCTCTCCCCGGCTGAAGGTGCAGACCGAATAGAGCAGCTTGCCACCGGGGCGAACCAGCGGCGCGACGTTGGCGAGCAGCTGCCGCTGCAAACCGGCCAGTTCGCGCAGGGTGGCCGGCGACTTGTTCCAGCGGCTCTCCGGGTTGCGGCGCAGCACCCCCAGCCCGCTGCAGGGCGCATCAAGCAGCACTCGGTCAAAACTTTCCGGCGCCAGAAAATCAAGGGGCGCGGTCAGGTCCCAGGTGCGCGCCGCGATGCTATTACACCCGAGTCGCTGTGCTCCCTGGCGGAGCAGTTCGATCCGCTGAGGATGCTTGTCGAGGGCGACGATCTCGGCCCGGTTTTCGGTCAGAGCGGCAAGGTGGGTGGTTTTGCCGCCCGGCGCCGCGCAGCCGTCGAGAATCCGTTGTCCCGGTTCGACAGCGAGCAGGTGGGCGATCAGCATGCTCGCCTCGTCCTGCACCTGGTACCAGCCTTCGGCATCACCCGGCAGCCGACCCTCGCCCCGTTTATCGATGACCACTCCCTCCGGAACGTAGGGACTGGGACGCGCCTGATGACCGGTCGTGCCCAACGCCTCAAGCAGCTGCGGCCGGTCTATTTTCAGTCGATTGACCCGCAGGCTGAAAGGGGCGGCCGAGGTCAGCGCTTCCCCGAGCGCCCGTGCTTCGACATTCGGCAGCCGCCGCATCAGCTCCTTGGCCAGCCAGACCGGCAGACTGCAGACCTGCTGCAGATAAGGTTTGATTTGTTCCGGCGGTGGCCAGGGAATCTCCGCCCGCCCGCGTTCCAGCGCGCGCAGTACCCCGTTGATCAGCCCGGTGGCCGGTTCCAGCTGCAGCGTCCGGGCCAGTTCGACCGTCGAATTGACCGCCGCGTGCGCCGGCACCCGGTCGAGTTCCAGCAGCTGGTAGGCCCCGAGCCGCAGCAGCCTCAGCACTTCGGGCTGCAGACGCGGCAACTGCTGGCTGCAGAAATGACTCAGGGCAAAATCGAGCCGGCCGCGCAGACGCAATATCCCATAGACCAGTTCGGTGACCAGCCCGCGATCGCGTGGCTCCATGCGGCTGCGCGACAACTGGGCATCGAGCGCCAGGTCGGCATAAGCGCCCTCATCGACCCGCAGCAGGATCTCGTAGGCAATGCGCCGCGGATTGTCGGGATTTGTCGGGAACAATTAAGTCCGCATCCCTTCCAGACGCCGAATCCGCTCCTCCATCGGCGGATGGGTGGAAAAGAGCGCGGCCAGCTTGTTCCCGCTCAAGGGGTTGACGATGAACATGTGCGCCGTCGCGGCGTTAACCTGCGGCAGCGGCTGCCGCTGGTTGGCCATCTCCAGCTTGCGCAAGGCGCCGGCCAGCGCCTGGGGATCGTGGCAGAGCCGCGCTCCGGCCGCATCGGCGCCATATTCTCGGGAGCGGGAAATCGCCATCTGCACCAGCATGGCGGCGATCGGCGCCAGGATCATCATGCCGATCAGCGCAATTGGATTGCTATCCTCGTCATCCCGTCCGCCGAAAATCATCGCCCACTGGGCCATGGTCGCCAGATAACTGATCGCCCCGGCGATGGTTGCGGCGATTGAACCGATCAGGATGTCGCGGTTCTGCACGTGCCCCAGTTCATGCCCCATCACTCCCTTGAGCTCGTCGCGGGAGAGGATCCGGGTGATCCCTTCGGTCGCGGCGACCACCGCATGCTGCGGGTTGCGGCCGGTGGCAAAGGCATTGGGGGTCGCCTGCGGCAGAATATAAACTTTCGGCATGCTCAGGTTGTTCTGCTGGCAGAGTTCGGCCACCACCTCGTAAAGCGGGCCGCTCTGTACTTCGCGGCCGCGGTACATCTTGACCACGATCTGATCGGAAAACCAGTAGCTGCCGAGATTCATCACCCCGGCCATGATCAGGGCGAACAGCGCCCCGCTCCGTCCGCCGAGCGCCCCGCCGGCGGCAACCAGCACCAGCGTCAGCAGGGTCATCAACAGGACGGTACGTACGGTATTCATATTCTTTTACCTCTTTGATTTCGATTTTTTGTTTTGCATTTTATTCAATTTTCACCCCTTGCTACACAGTGCGGGGGATGACGTAGGTCTTCAACGCCAGCTCCACCTCCGGCAGCAGGATGTGGGTGTTGAAGCAGGGGCCGTGCGGCCGTTTGTTGAGCACGCCGATCACCGGCAGCGGGTAGCTGTCGCGGATTCCCGCGGTCAGGTCCCGTTCGCAGGCGACGGCGACGATCAGTCGCGGTCGTTTGTCGACAATCAGCTTGCGGGCCAGGGTGCCGCCGGTGGCGACCGCCATGTCGATACCGTAGGCGTTGGCCAGTTCCAGCAGGCCGCTGATGTCACATTGGCCGCAGCGGATACACTTGGCCACATCGCCGGTGATCTTGATCGAGCAATCGAACATCTGGATGCAGTGCGGCAGCAGAATCAGGGTCCTTTCCGCCGGGACCCGCAGTTTTTTGGCATTGACCAGTTGATTGTTCAGGGCGATGAATGACTGTTGCAACTGATCGCGATCGATGCCGACCAGATTGCCGATCGAGATGATCGCCGGGAACAGGTATTTGACGACAATCTTGCGCAACCAGCCGGCGATAAACAGGTCGCGGCCGGTGACCAGGGTCAGGATCAGCAGGCCCAGGCCGCCGACGATCACCAGGGCAATGGCGCCGAGCAACAGGCCGAACAACAGCGGCAGGGTCGGGCTGATATTCGCCAGGCCGACGCTCGGCACCCACCAGAGCAGAAAAGCGAGCAGCAGGATCAGCCCCGAAACTATCCCCAGCAGCAGAATAAACAGCCGCTTACGCGGCTGGTTGGAATATTCGACGGTGGTGGTCGACAAACTCAGCCTCCCAGCCTGGTGCCTGCCGGCAACTCGCGTCCGCGCAGAAAATCGGCCGCCGCAAGACGTTTCTTCCCCGGCAGCTGTAGTTCACCGACGATCAGAGCCCCGTTGCCGCAGGCGATCCGCACCCCGTCAGTCGCCGCCTGCAAAACGGTCCCGGGAGCACCGGACAGTTCGGGATCGATCCTGGTCGCGGCAATTTTCACCACCTCGTTGCCGAGCAATGTGTAGGCCCCCGGCCAGGGATCAAGGCCGCGCACCAGATTGTGGACGGCCGCCGCTTCCTGGGTCCAGTCGATCAAGCCGTCCTCTTTTTTCATCATCGGCGCGTAGCAGCTTAATGAATCATCCTGCTTCTCCGCCACCAGTTCTCCGGCGCAAAGTCGTTTGAGGGTCTCCCCCATCGCTTCCCGGCCGAGCAGCGCCAACCGGTCGTGCAACTGCCCGGCGGTCTCGTCGGCGCCGATGGGCAGACTGCGTTTCACCAGCATGTCGCCGGTATCCAGACCGACATCCATCAACATGGTGGTGACCCCGGTTTCCGTCTCGCCGTCGATGATCGCTTTGTTGATCGGCGCCGCGCCGCGATACTTTGGCAGCAGCGAGGCATGGACATTGATACAGCCGTATTGCGGAATCTCCAGCACCGCTTTCGGCAGGATCTGCCCATAGGCGACCACCACAATTAAATCCGGCGCCAATCCCTGCAACTGCTCAACGGCCGCCGGATCGCGCAATTTGTGCGGCTGAAAGACCGGAATACCATGCTTTTCCGCCAATTCCTTGACCGGCGGCGCCGCCAGTTTATTACCCCGCCCTTTGGGGCGATCCGGCTGGGTATAGACGCCGACCAGATTGCAGCCGGCCGCGATTAAGCCTTCAAGGGTCGCCAGGGCAAAGTCCGGCGTGCCCATGAAAACCGTCCGGATAGTTTCAGGTGACATGTTCCTGTTCCCGCTCCTTAAGCATTTTCAGATATTTCTTTCTGAACAGCGATCGCTTCAACGGAGAAAGCCGATCGACAAATAAAATCCCCTCAAGATGATCAATCTCATGCTGCATGCAGATGGCGAGCAGTCCTTCGGCCTCGCGTTCCAGAGTGTTCCCCGCAACATCCTGATAGCGCATGCGGACCTTCGCCGCCCGATTGACGTTGGCCCAGAAGCCGGGAACCGAGAGGCAACCCTCTTCCTCGAGCGATTCCCCTTCGGTGGCGACAATTTCCGGGTTAACGGCAATGAGCAGGTCGTTCGGCTGGTCGCTCGGCGAGCAGTCGATTACGATCAACCGCTTGAGCACCCCGATCTGCGGCGCAGCCAGCCCGACTCCCGGCGCATCATACATGGTTTCGGCCATATCCTCGGCCAGTTGGCGGAGTTCGTCGGTAAACTCGGTCACCGGCTGCGACTTCTGTTTCAACAGCGGCTCCGGGTAGTGAAGGATCCTCAATAAAGCCATCGATCTCTTTCCGGCGGATTGCCCGCCTGAACCATCTAGCTAGCAAAAAACCTTCTCTCGGAAGGTTCATATTTCATGATACGTGCTGCGACTACGGCAGTCAACTGCATCAGGGGAACAGCAGCAGTTTCAGGGCGAACACCAGCACGGTCAGACTGACCACTTTCTTGATCCAGTCATGTCCCTTGTCGACCGCCAGCTTCGGGCCGATGACCCCACCGAGCGAATTCCCCGCTGCCAGGGCCAGCCCCAGGGGATAATTGATCTGGCCGTGGTAGATGAAAACGCCGAGGGCGATGAAAGTGTAGGCGAAGATGACGAACACCTTGATGGCATTGATCCGCACCAGATCCAGGCCATGCAGCAGCAGCGCGGTGATGACCAGAAAGCCGACCCCGGCCTGGACGAATCCGCCGTAAATACCGACGAAAAAGAAGGAGATCACCAGCACCAGTTTTCGTCCGACGCTGAAGGTCACATCCTCTTTGCGGAAACGTTTCATCGGATCGACGGCCGTAAAGATCAGCACGCCGATCATGATCAGTGCCAGCAGCCGGTTGAACATCTGATCATCCATGCTGATCGCCAGCTGCGCCCCGACCCAGCTGCCGAGCAGGGCCGGCGGAGTACAGAGCAGTGCCAGTTCCAGCGGCATCACGCCGCGCTGACGAAAACCGCGAATGGCGAAGATGTTCTGGCAGAAAATGGCGATCCGGTTGGTGCCGTTGGCCACCGCCGACGGCAAGCCCATGAAGATCAGCAGCGGCAGGGTCAGCAGCGAACCGCCGCCGGCCAGGACATTGAGAATTCCGGCAATGATGCCGATCGCGAAGAGCAGGGGGAGTTGCCAGAAGTAGGGGTTCATTAGACGACTTCTCCGATCAGAGCACGAATCACCTCGCCGGCCATGGTCAGGCCGAACAGGGGCGGGATGTAGGAGGAACTGCCGAGGATCACCCGCCGGTCGTCGCAGCTCCAGCGCTGCTCCTCTTTGTTCGGGCAGACGCAGTTTTCGGCGCAGACTGCGGTCTCGTCGCTCAAGGGGCGGAATTCCTCGGTCGAATATACCACTTTGATGCCGCGCTCGATCCCCCGCTTGCGCAGCTCCTTGCGGATGATCCGCGCCAGCCGGCACTTTTCGGTCTTGCTGATGTCGGCCACCTGCAGGGCGGTCGGATCGAGCTTGTTGGCCGCGCCCATCGAGGCGATGACCGGCAGGCCGCGTTCGACGCAGCTCTGCAGCAGATGCAGTTTGGCGGTGATGTGATCGATGCAGTCGAGAACGTAATCAAACCCGCCAGCGAGCAGTGCGTCGCTGGCCGATGCTTCGTAAAAGCGCTGGACAGGAACCACTTCCGCCTGCGGGTTGATCGCCCGGCAGCGCTCGGCCATGGCGAGGACCTTCGGCTGACCGATAGTGCCGTTCAGGGCATGAATCTGTCGGTTGACGTTGGTCACGCAGATGTCATCGAAATCGACCAGGGTCAGTTTGCCGACCCCAGCCCGGGCCAACGCCTCGGCCGCGTAGCTGCCGACCCCGCCGATGCCGAACACCGCTACCGAGGCCCGCTGTAATTTGTCCATACCGTCCGCGCCGACCAGCAGCTGCATCCGGCTGAATCTGTGTTCCGCCATGTTTGTTCCTGTTTATCTCCGTTGTCTTCAGAAGCGCTTGCCGAACAGCCGGCAGACATTCTCCGTGGTAATCCGCGCCGTTTTCTCCAGGGTCCAGCCGCGCAGCTCGGCGACCATTTCCGCTACAGTGACCAGCACTTCCGGCTGGTCCGCCATATCCGGCAGGTCGGTTTCCAGTACCAGCGCTGCGGCCGGCAGCATGCGCACCGCTGCGGGCAGCTTGCGCGCCGATTCGCGCAACAGGATCGGACCGACCCCGATCTTCAGTTCGAGTCGCACCAGTTCTTCGGCCACTTGCATGCTGCCGGAAAAGCCGTGCCAGATCCCGCCGATCCGCTCGCCGATTTTATATTCCCGCAGGATCTCCAGCAAGCGGCCGGTCGCCTTGCGGCCGTGCAGCAGCACCGGCAGATCGGCTTCCAGGGCAATCTGCAATTGGGCGCGCAGCACTTCTTCCTGCCGTTCCAGGGGTGGCCCGGCGACGCCATCCAGGCCGATCTCCCCGATGGCGACTACCCTGGGATGAGCCGTCAGCTCCCGCAATTGCTCCCCGGCCATTGTCGACCATTGCCCGGCATAGGCCGGATGCAGACCCGGCGCGGCCCAGACCCCTGATTCCTGTTCAGCGAAGCTGAGCAACTGGAACCAGTCGGCAACTCGCACGCCGGGAATGATAAAGGAGTCGATCCCTTGTTGGCGCGCGTCCGGCAACAATTGCGCCCCGGCGCCGTTCAGTTCCGGGGCATCAAGATGACAGTGACTGTCGATCAGTCTGAACATTGGAACATGCTAGCAAAGGTGAGGATTTTACGATAGTCAAATAGCGGCCCAACGATCGGCGGCGGCTATTGAGAGCAACATCCGGACAACGTCATCGATCCGCATACTGCCGTTGAATCGCCATGACTTCATCCAGCCGATTTTTTAACGCTGCAACACAATTGCTGTCGGCGCGATTCTGCTGTGACATCTGCTCCAGTTCGCGAAACGCCTCCTGGTTGCTCCATGCCGGTTTGTAAGGACGTTTGCTGGTCAGGGCATCAAAAATATCGCTGACTCCAACGATTCTTGCCACAAGCGGAACCTGCTCTCCGGAGAGCCCATGCGGATAGCCGCTGCCATCCAGCTTTTCATGATGCAGTTCAGTGATCTGACGGAGGATTTCGATATGTGGCAGACCGGCGAAACCGAATTCCTCAATCAGTTGGTCGATAATCGAGCGGCCGATATCGGAATGGGTCTTCATCACTGACCATTCCTGTTCATCAAGGCGCCCCGGTTTGAGCAGAATCCGGTCGGGAATGCCGACCTTGCCGATGTCGTGCAGGGGGGCGAAGCGGTAAATATTATCAAGCTCCTCGTCATCCAGTTCGGCCTGCCCGCGACGCACCAGCTCCTCGGCGATCAGCTGGGCGAACCGGGCCATCCGCTCCAGATGGTTGCCGGTCTCCGGGTCCTTGTGGTGGAGCATGCCGATGCTGATCCGCAAGGCCGCGATCAAGGTGCGCAAGGTTGCCTGATGACTCAACACCAACTGCGCCAGCAGATGGGCGAACAACGCGACCTGAGAGACGATCGACTCCTGGAAATAGTTTTTCTGCCGTGAATCGAAAAAGATAAAACCGCGGAGCAGCTTCTGTTCAAAGATCGGCAGGGTATAACTGGAACGCATACCGAGCTGACGAATTTTCCGACTGTGTTCGCTGTTGCTTTCGGAAAACTGGTCCAGATCGTTGACGATTCGCGCTCGTCCCGGGACAGCCGACGTTGCCAGCGATTCAACCTGAGTCAACGGCACCTGATAATTGCGCAAAGGGCTCTCTTCGGCGGGCGCCGCAAGGTAAGTTTTGACCTTGCCGGTGGTTTCATCGAACAGGGCGATGCCGATCCGATCGATTCCCGGACACTGGCGGCTGAACATCTGCCAGGAACGGGTCAGTCGTTCCTGCAAACTGCCGCCCTGGTGGATCTCAGCGAAAAAATCTTCCTCATATACGGGAGCCGGCATCAGGCACCTCCACAACCGGTCTCAGGCCTGCTGCAAGTCTCAGGCTAGGATAACAAATAGGATAACAAATAGGCCGGTAAATATCCGTTGTATCTATAATTGTATCGCTTCTCCAAAATCTGGCAAATTTCTCCGGAATAAACGAACAAAGGCCGGGATCGCTCCCGGCCATGCAATTCACCCGGTGCCAGATCGGTTTCAGCTCTCCAGCAGATTCACCAGGGTCCGGCGCTTCAGACCCCCTTTGAGCATCAGCTGGATCTTTTCCTCCAGTCCGTCCAAAGTGACCTCGTCGACCATTTCTTCCAACTTCGCCGGTGTCCACTCGGAAGCCAGTTTCTGCCAAACGGTAATTCGTGGCTCCTGCGGGCACTCGGCAGAATCGATGCCGACCAGCCGCACCCCGCGCAGGATAAAGGGAAAAACATTGATCGGCAGTTCCGGTGAGCCGACCAGCCCGCAGCAGGTCACCACCCCCCAGCTCCTGGTCGATTTGATCGCCGCGGCGAGCATGTCGCCGCCGACACAGTCGACCACCCCGGCCCAGGTCGCTTTCAGCATCGGCCGCTCGTGACCGGCCAACAGGGTCTCGCGATCGATGACCCGTTCAGCGCCGAGGCCCAGCAGGTAGTCGGTCTGATCCAGCTTGCCGGTGACTGCGGTCACCTGATACCCTGCCTTGGCGAGGATCGCGACCGCCAGGCTGCCGACTCCGCCGGTCGCGCCGGTGACCAGAATCGGCCCGGAATCAGTTGTCAGACCGTTTTTCACCAGTTCGTTCACCGACAGTGCCGCCGTCAGTCCCGCGGTGCCGAGCATCATGCTCTCCTTGAGACTCAGCCCGTCCGGCAATTTCAGCGCCCACCTGCTCGGTACCCGGATCAGCTGGCCGAAACCGCCGTCGGTTTCCATTCCCAGGTCATAGCTGGTCACGATCACCCGGTCTCCCGGCTGGAAACTGTCGTCGGCGCAGGAGATCACTTCCCCGGCCGCATCGATTCCCGGAGTGTGAGGATATTCGCGAGTCACGCCGGGGTTGCCGACCGCCGACAGGGCATCCTTGAAATTCAGCGAAGAATAATGCACTTTGACCAGCAGCTCGCCGGCGGGCAGATCGTCCAGGGAACGAGTGACAACCGCGCGGGTGAATACCTTCTTTTCCGGTTGTTCAACCAGCAGCGCTTTGAATTGCTCAGACATGCGGACCTCCTGAAAAGGAAAAAATTGACTTCAACTGCAACAGGCTATAAAACTAACCGTCGCAGCCCATTATCACAAGTACCAACTTATTTGTAATCTAGTATCCAATTGGATACTGTTGTGAGATTTGGACAGGTTATGACTGACCACCAGAATTATCGTTGTACCGTCGCCGTCACTCTGGAAGTGATCGGCGGCAAATGGAAATCGCTGATCCTCTGGCATCTCAGCTTCAAGACCCTGCGGTTCAGCCAGCTGCAACGGCGCCTGAACCGCATTACCCAGAAAATGCTGACCCAGCAGCTGCGCGAACTGGAGCGAGACGGTCTGGTCCATCGCGAAGTCTTTGCCGAGGTTCCGCCCCGGGTCGAATACTCATTGACCGAGCTGGGTGTTACCGTCGTGCCGATTCTGCAGCAGATGTGTCAATGGGGAAAGGATTTTCTGGAACAGAGCGAAGGGCAAGCGGTCGGGGATTGCGGGACCGGCTGATTTTTATCATCTCCACGATCAGTTTAATGCTATAACCGCCCGATGAGAACGATTGCCAATCTTTTTCTGATGTTGTTTCCTGCTGCCGCGGCCCTCGCCGTGGGGGATGAGATTCTCGGCCGGTTCTGGCTGGAGAATCCGCTCTCAGGCTTGCGCAACCTCTGCGACCTGCTCAGCGTTCTGCTGGCGGTCCTGGTCTATTTCGGCTTCGCTTTCAATCGGCATCTGCCGAAACTTATCCTTCTGCCGCTGATCGGTTACCTGTTCTGGAGCTTGCTCGATTTCTGGCCGCTACGCGAGCTGAGCGGTCCGGATAGCTATCGCCTCATCGGCGCCGGCGGCCAATTGCTGCTCGGCATTCTGATCCTGCGTTGCAACCGGCGGCGGAACCAAAGAGGACTGCTGCTTGCTCCGTCACAATTCGTCGGCCCCGGATTCAGCGGCCGAACCTTTTTTCGCTTCTGCCTGCTCAATATTCTGGTGCTGCCGATGGCCCTGGGGCTGCTCGGCTTTTCCGCGGCCGGCAACCTGCTGGAGCGAAACACCGCCGAATTTGTCCAGCTCAAGCCGAACGGCCTCTACATGACCGAAAAGATCTACCGACGGCAGGAGAAAACCGTGCGTCTGGTCGCAATGATCCACCTGGGGCGGGAGGATTATTTCTCTGATCTGGTCGATTCATTCTCGGCCGGCCGGACACTGATCCTGGCCGAAGGGGTGAGTGATGTTGCGGGACACCTGAAAAACCGTTTCAGCTACGGCCGGTTGGCTGATCTGTTCGGTCTGACCTCGCAGGAAGATGTCCATTTTCCCGGCCGGCAGATCTCAGCGGAGGATCTGGGCAAACCGTTGACCGGGGAGCGGTCGCGGGCGGACATCCTGCGGGCCGACATCGACCTCCAGGAGTTTGACGCCAAAACCATCGCTGTGCTCGATGCGCTGGGCAAGTATCTGCTCGACAGCCAATCATTGCTGGATGGGTACCGGCAGTTCGATCGCTGGGCCAAAGAGAACATCACTCCGGGCACCGAGCGTGTCATCATGCATGACCTGCTCGACCGCCGTAACACCCGGGTCATCAGCTTGCTGGACCAGGCGCTTGCCAGTTACGACACCATCGTTATCCCCTGGGGAGCGCTGCACATGCCGGGGATTGAACAGGCAGTGATCGAACAGGGCTTCTCCCTGAGTGCCAGCCGGCAACGCAAGAGCATCGATTTTCTGCTGCTCCCCTATGAGAAGCTGTGGGAAAAGCATCAGAACACCCGGTAAGCCTTCCGTTAACCACCTTCTATTCATTAATTCGCACCGACTCCGGGTCGATCCCGTACACCGAAGCCAGATAACGCAGGTAGCCGAGATCCTCGCACATGCTCTTGCCCGGCTCGTCGGAGATTTTCGCCACCGGCTTGCCGTTGGCGGCGACCATTTTGATGACGATATCGAGCGGAACGTTGCCGACATCGTTCATCAGGTTGGTGCCGATGCCGAAAGAAATCCGCGCCCGGCCCCGAAAATAGCGATAAATCTCCAGCATCTTCGGGAAGGTCAGACCGTCACTGAAGACCAGGGTTTTGCTCTGGGGATCGATCTTCATCTTGCGGTACATCCCGATCGCCTTTTCCCCCCAGATGAAGGGGTCGCCACTGTCGTGACGCAGCCCGTCGTAGAGTTTGACGAAGTAGGGATCGGAAAAATCGCGGATAAAGGATGCCATTGAATAGTTGTCGGTCAGGGCGATTCCCAGCCGGCCGCGGTATTCCCGTACCCAGCCCTCCAGCGCCGCCTTCTGGGCGTCGGCCAGCCGGGTCACCGCCTGCCAGGACTGGAACCACTCATGTGCCATGGTCCCGATCGGCGCCAGTTCCAGGGTGCGGGCGAAATGCAAATTGCTGGTTCCACCCAGACACTGGGGAATTTCCTGTTTCAGGGTTCGCAGAACCTCCTGTTGCCAGTCTCTGCTGGCGCGTCTGCGGGTGCCGAAATCGATGAATGAGAATCCGGGCAGCTCCCCTTGCGCCTGCAGCAGGGCGATCTTGTCGGTCAGTTTCTGCCGCGCCACCTGCGGATCGAAGCCGTCACAATCGACAATGGTGTGCAGTTCGCTGATGATCGCCAGAGCGTAGATTTCAAAGAGGGCCACGTGGATCAGCGGCCCCTGGAAGCGCAGGTTGAGATCCGCTCCTTTCGGCCGCAACTGGACAAACCGCATGTCGAGCCGATAAATGCGCAGAAATTCAATAAAATCGGGGGTGATATAGGGAAACCGGGAGAGATATTCGAGTTCCTCGCTACGAAAGTCGAGGGAGCAGACATGTTCCAACTGGCGAAGAATTTCCGGGATCAACGCCGCCAGATCGAAGCCGTTGCGGTTGCGGCAGGCGAACTTCCACTCGACGGCGACGGTGCGGAATTCGGGAGCATGAAAAAACGCCTGCAGCATGGTGATCTTGTAAAGATCGGTATCCAGCAGGCTGTCGATCAGCCAGCGCTCAAACCGCGCCGAACTCATGCGGCTTCCAGTTCGGCGCTGCCGGCGATCAGCTCTGCCCCGGCGCTGCGCATCTCCGCCAAGGCGGTTTCACAGGTGTCGGGAGCCACACCGCGGCAACCGGCCAAGTTGACAATCACCCGGAACCCCGCCCGGCGCAGCTGCAAAACCGTGGTCTTGACACAATAATCGGTCGCCAGCCCGCCGACCAGCACCAGTTTGATCCCCCTGTTCCGAAGCCATTCGATGGCCCCGGTGCTTTCCGTTTCGGCAAGATCCTGATAACAGGCGCCATAGGGGTGTTTGAGGGGATCTTTACCTTTTTCGATCACTAGGTCATAGGCCGTTTCCGCCGGCAGCCCGGGGATCAGGCGGTTCCCTTCGGTGCCGACCACGCAATGCGGCGGCCACTTGATATCCAGTCCGGGGTAGTCCCCTTCGACCGGAGTCATGATCTCCTCCGGCGTTGCGGCCACCCAGGGGGCTTCGGCCGGATGGCAATCCTTACTGACGATCCGATAACCGGAGAACTGCGCCTGGGTATTCAGTTCAGCGGCGATCAGGTCCCCTTCGACAACCGGGAGTTCATCAGGGCACAGAGGCGTGAAACAACGCTGGGGGTCAACATCGAAACTGGCGGTGACTGCCTTTGCAACCTTGATCATTCTTTCTCCTCTCAGCGCCAAATTGTGAACTAAAAATCATTGCAGGCCAGATGACACGAGAAATACTTCTGCTTTTATTCTATCTGTCGCTCGATATTTTCTCCACCTCCAGCCGGTAAATGATGGAGACGGCCGCTTTCACTTCCACCTTTCCGGCGGCAACCGGTACCGATTGGGCGCTGGCCAGGCGCGCTTCGGCCATCATCACCTGCGGCCCCGAAACATAGCCGGGATTGTCGAGACTCAGCGACTGCACCGACCCAAGTTTGACCCCGGCGGCCCGCGCCAGGGTCCGGGCTTCGCGAACCGCCTGTTCCGTCGCCAGGGCAATGGCTTTTTGCCGATGCTCCTCTGGATCGGCCAGGACAAACTGCAGCGCGCCGATCTGGTTGGCCCCGGACTGCTGGGCGGCGGCCAGTAATCGTCCGGCCAACTCAACCCGGCCGGTTTTGATCAGCATTTCATTGCTGACCCGATAGCCGATGATCTGGCGCTCCCAGTTCGCCGGGGTCGGGCGCGGCGGCAGACTCCAATCGGGACGGATCTGGAACTGACTGGTTTCCATTTCATCTCCGGTGATTCCGATTTCGGCCAGCACTTTCATCACGGCCGCCATCCGTTGATTATTTTCGGCCAGAGCCTGATCGGCATCACTCGCCTCGGTCAATACCCCGAGCCGGATCTGCAGTTGATCCGGAGTCACTTCCACCCGTCCTTCACCTCGCACCGTCAACTGCGGCGGATCGGCGGCGACCGGCCCTAAAGCGGAATGGTACGGGGCGCAGGCGTTGAGCAACGCTATTAAGAGCAGGGCAACAAAAATTCGCATCGATTCTCTCCTCTGTTCAGGTCTGTGGCCTGTCGTTTAAAGATAGCCTGCCCGTCCGACTGGTGCAATCCCCAACCGATTGACAGAGGCAGCGGCTGGGTTAAAGTTTATTACATGCACTCAGGAGCTGCGAATTATGCCGAAAACCACTCTTGCCAACTTTCAAATCGATCGCCTGAGTATTCTTGACCCCAGCGGCAACGCCGATGCCCAAATTTTGCCGAAGTTGGGCGACAGCCAGCTGCTACAGCTCTACGAACTGCTCAGTTTTACCCGGATGGCAGATCAGCGCGCCCTCGATTTGCAGCGGGAAGGTCGGCTTGGTACTTACCCCTCTTCGCTCGGTCAGGAAGCGACCCAGGTTGGCAGCGGCTTTGCCCTGCAACCGCAGGACTGGGTGTTCCCGGGTTTCCGGGAACTGGGGGTGTTCCTCTGCCGGGATTTTCCTCTCGAACTGATCTACCGCTTCTGGACCGGTGATGAACGAGGGCAGCAGATCCCGGAGGGGAACAACATCTTCCCGGTGTGCATTGCCGTCGGCACCCATATCCTGCACGCCGCGGGCGCGGCATTGGCCGCCAAATATCGCGGTGATGGCGCGGTTATGGTCGCCTATCTCGGCGACGGCGCCACCTCCAAGGGGGATTTTCACGAGGCGCTCAACATGGCCGGCGTTTACCGGTTGCCGCTGGTGGTGATCTGCCAGAACAACCAGTGGGCGATCTCGGTGCCGCGCCGCGCCCAGACCGCCGCCCAGACCCTGGCACAGAAAGCCATCGCCCATGGCGTCCGCGGCATCCAGGTTGACGGCAACGATGTGCTGGCCGTCTATCAGGCCACCAAGGAAGCCCTGGATCAGGCCAGAAACGGCGACGGCCCCAGCTTCATCGAGTGTGAAACCTACCGGATGGAGGACCATACCACCGCCGATGATGCGCGCCGTTACCGCGAGCCGCAGGAACTGGACGAATGGCGAACCCGGGACCCGCTGTTGCGCATGCGCCGCTACCTGGAGCAGCAGCGGCTCTGGAGCGCCGGCGATCAGGAACAGCTGGAACTGACCCTTAAGGAACGGATCGACCGGGCGGTGAGCGTCGCGGAATCCGCGGTACCGCCTGAGATCGCAGATATGTTCCGCTACACCTGCCACAGCCTCTCCAGCCGTCAACTGGAGCAGCTCGAGGAGTGCCGGCATGGCCGTGCTTAACCTGGTCCAGGCGATCAATCAGGGATTGATGCAGGCCCTTGAAGAGGACGAGCGGGTGCTGGTCTTCGGCGAAGATGTCGGCAAGGACGGCGGTGTTTTCCGGGTCACCGACGGCCTGTTAGAGGTGTTCGGTGAACAGCGGGTTTTCGACACTCCCCTTGCTGAATCAGGGATTGTCGGGCTAGCGATCGGCATGGCGGTTTACGGTCTGCGGCCGGTGGCGGAGATCCAGTTTCTCGGCTTCGCCTATCCGGCCATCGATCAGATCTTCACCCACGCCGCCCGAATCCGCGCCCGCTCGCGCGGCCGGTACTGTTGCCCACTGGTGATCCGCACCCCCTACGGCGGCGGAGTCAAGGCCCCGGAACTGCACGAGGAAAGCAGCGAGGTCCTGTTCTGTCACATGCCGGGGATCAAGGTGGTGATTCCCTCCACCCCGACCAACGCCAAGGGGTTGCTGCTGGCGGCCATCGATGATCCCGACCCGGTTCTCTACCTGGAGCCGACCCGTCTCTACCGGATGCTGAAAGAAGAGGTCCCGGAGGACGCCTACCGCACCCCGCTCGGCAAAGCGCGTATCGCGCGGGAAGGGAATCAACTGACGATCATCGCCTGGGGGAGCATGCTCGAGCTGGTTATGCGCGCCGCCCAGGGGTATGATGCGGAGATCGTTGACCTGTTGACCTTGAGCCCTTTCGATCGGGAGACGCTGCTGGCCTCGGCGCGTAAAACCGGACGGGTGCTGATTGTTCACGAAGCGGCGAAAACCTGCGGCTTCGGCGCCGAACTGGCGGCCACTATCGCCGAGGAGGCGATCATGTCGCTGCGCGCGCCGATCAGCCGGGTGACCGGTTACGATGTGGTCGTGCCGCTGCCGCTGCTGGAAGACTACAACCTGCCGACGATCGAGAGAATCGGAGCGGCGATTGATGAGCTGTTGAGGTATTGAAACCGATGGAATTTGAATTCAAACTGGCCGACCTGGGGGAAGGAATTACCGAGGCGGAGATCCGCAGCTGGCTGGTCAAACCGGGGGAACGGGTTGAGGAACACCAGCCGGTGGTCGAGGTGGAAACCGACAAGGCGGTGGTCGAGCTGCCGACCCCGAGAGCCGGGCAGGTGGTAAAGCTCCACAACGCCGAAGGGGAGATCGTCCCGGTCGGCGCCGCACTGTTGACCATTCGTATCGGGGCCGAGAAGGAACCGCCGGAAATCCCGAAGGCCCAGCCGCAACGCAAGGAATCCTTCGGCATCGTCGGCCAGCTGCCGGAAGCCGAGGCACAGCCGCCGAAGATGGCGAAACCGGCCGCAGAGATCAAGGCCCTGCCTTCGGTGCGGACCCTGGCCAAGGAACTCGGCGTCGCCTTGGAAGCTCTCACCGGCAGCGGCCCGGACGGCAGTATCAGCGCCGAGGATGTGCGCCAGGCGGCGACCCGCAGCGCCCTGCCGAAACAGGCCGTACCCAGCGAGAACGGCAGCTACCGCAAACCGATGCGCGCCGTGCGGCGGGCGATTGCCCGCAACCTGCTCAAGGCCCAGCAGCTGACCGCCTTTGTCACCAATATGGATGAATTCGACGTCACCCGCCTCTGGGAGCTGAAACTGCGGGAAACCGGCTCCCTGGCCGAACGCGACCTGCCGCTGACCTTTCTGCCGTTCTTTATGAAAGCGGTTCAGCACGCGCTGGTGGAGTTTCCCCGCTTCAACGCCCAGGTGGAAGAGGAAAGCAGCGAGGTGATCTTTCACACCAGCTGCCATATGGGGATTGCCGTCGATACCATCGATGGGCTGATGGTGCCGGTGCTGAAAAATATCGGCCAGAAAAGCATCATCGATCTGGCCGAAGAACTGAAACTGCTCTCGGAACGGGCGCGGGATCGCAGTATCACGCCCGATGAGATGCAGGGGAGCACCATCACCGTTACCAACTTCGGGTCCAGCGGCGGCCATTATGCCACCCCGATCCTCAACTACCCGAACGTCGCTATCCTCGGCTGCGGGCGGATTCGCCCGAAACCCTGGGTGCACCAGGGGGAGATTGCCATCCGTCAGATCCTGCCACTGTCGCTGACCTTCGACCACCGTGTCAGCGACGGCGCCGAGGCCTGTCGGTTCCTGAGCCGCATCGGCCACTATCTGGAAGATCCTGGACTGCTGTTCATCGAGAGTGTATGAGCCGGACAAAAAAGGGAAATCGCGCGATGAGCCCCGAACCTAATACTGTCTCCCTGGTGCTCGGCAGCGGTGGCGCCCGGGGGCTGGCCCATATCGGCGTAATCCAGATGCTGGAACAGCGGGGCTACCTGATCCGTTCCATTTCCGGGGCCTCCATGGGCGCGCTGATCGGCGGCATTTACGCCGCCGGAGAGCTGGAGACCTACACCAACTGGGTCTGCGCCCTGGAACGCCTGGATATCCTGCGGCTGCTCGATGTCTCCTTCAGCGGCGCGGCGATCTTCAAGGGGGAACGGATCATCAAGACCCTCAAGGAACTGATCGGCGACCGCAACATCGAAGAACTGCCGATCTCCTTCACCGCCGTGGCCACCGACCTGGAAGAAGGGAAGGAAGTATGGTTTTCCCATGGCCCCCTGTTCGATGCGATCCGGGCTTCAATCGCCTTTCCGACTATTTTTTCCGCATTCAAACTCAACGATCGCAAGCTGGTCGACGGAGGGCTGCTCAACCCGATTCCGATCGCCCCGACCCTGCACGATATGACCGACCTGACCATCGCCGTCAGTCTGAGCGGCGAGAGGAAAAGTCACGTTACACCCCCCGCCGAGGTGAAAAAAAAACCACCGAGCCGAAACAGATATCATCAGCTGGTGACTGAGTTCATCGATGGGCTGCAAAAGCGGGTGAATGGCCACAACCGGGAAGACAGCGGTTTTTTCGAGATCATCTCGCAAAGTATCGACACCATGCAGAACAGTATCGCGCGCTTCAAACTGGCCGCCTATTCTCCCGATATCCTCATCGAAATTCCCAAGGACAGCTGCACCATCTACGAATTCGACCGGGCCGCAGAACTGATCGACATCGGCCGGCAGCAAGCGGGAAAAGTCCTCGACCGCTTTTCGCAGCACGCTCATTAGGAACCCGCCGGAAAATCTCGCAAGACCGTAAAAATCCATGTACAGGAAGGGTGGCACGATGGCAAAGTAACTGAGCGGCCGACAGGATTTCTGTCCCTGTCAGGACGCCGCCCTGGTTTACGAACAACGGCTCATCACCTGCAACAATGGGGATCGACATGAAAAGAACCACCGGAATCAGACGGATTATCCTTGCCACCGGCTATTCAGCCAAAGGGCTGCAGGCCGCCATTCGCTCCGAGGCGGCCTTCCGCCAGGAACTGTTGCTGGCCGCAGTACTGATTCCGCTGGCCTGCTGGCTCGATGTCGGAGCGCTGCAACGATTGCTGCTGATCGCCGTACTGCTGCTGGTGCTGATTGTCGAACTGTTCAATTCGGCGATCGAGGCGGTAGTCGACCGGATCGGTCCCGAGCGCCACGAACTCTCCGGCCGGGCCAAGGATTTCGGCTCGGCGGCGGTGCTGCTCAGTCTGTTGCTGGCGGCTGCAACCTGGGGGACGGTGCTCTGGCCGTTGGTAACCCGCAGCTGAATAGCAGTCGCGATTTTTAGGTTTGCAACGACAGTTTTACCGTGGCGGAAATTATTCTCGCAGCAAGACAGAAATTGCCTTGAACCGAGCCTGAGATTGCATTTTAATGAAGAGAAGAGGGAGCAAGTTAAAGGAACTTTCTATGTATAAGATTATCGCTCACCCGGGCAGCGCCCATCGGGATGACTTCATGGCTGTCAGCGTTCTGCTCGCAACTTTGGAAGATGCAGTCGTCTACCGCCGGGAGCCGACCAGAGAAGATCTGGCCGACCCCGATACCTATAATGTCGATGTCGGCCTGATCTATAATCCGGATAAGCATAACTTCGATCATCACCAGGACGAATCCCTTCCTTGCGCATTCCACCTGGTGATGAAACACCTCGGCCTGCACAAGGCCGCCAAATCGATGTTTGTCTGGTATGCGCACATGAGTATGATGGATGTCCGCGGCCCCTATGAAACCGCCGAACATCTCGGCGTCGATACCCAGGTTCTGTTCGCTTCGTCTTCGCCGATCGACGGTTATATTCTTTCCCGCTTTTCCGCAGTTGAATCACTGACGGCCGGGGAGATGCTCTATGACTTGATGAAAAACATCGGCCAGTCGCTTATCGAGCAGATCGATCTTAAACGGCAGCGCCTTGAACGCCTGAAAGCGGAAGCCAAACTGGTTCCGATTAGACATCTCAAGATCCTGGTCTGCAACATCGCCGACGATCCGAAACTGGCGATGGAAATTTTTCTTCGCGACTTGAATGACGAACAGATCGTGATGTGCATCACCCCCTCGGTTCGTGGGGAAGGGTGGGAAATGCTGCGGCTCGGCGACAACACAATCGTCGATTTTCGCGCCATTGCGGACGATCCGGCCATCCGCTTCGTTCATGCTACCGGCTTTGTTGCCAAAACCAAAACCCTCATACCGTTGGACGAAGCGCTCAAACTTGCCGCTCAGGCAATTGCAGACGACTGAGGGCCTTCCCGAGACGAGGATTTTACTCCTGGCCTCATTGCAAAGAAGCCCGCGCCGAACGGCAGCGGGCTTCTTGACTGGTTGGCGGAAAATGACCTACCGCCACTTGTGACTCCAGCTGCGATATTTCATCCCGGTTTCGATCCGCTCCCTGGCCAGCAGTTCGGCGGCCGCCCGCGGCAGCAGGTTCTCTTTGTTCATCTTCTGCAGAATCCGTTCGGTGTTGGCCTGGATCTTTTCGGTAATGTAGGCGAAGGCCTCTTCGGCGCTCTTGCGTTGGTACTCCATCGCCGCCATAATTACGCCGCCGGCGTTGGCGATAAAGTCGGGGACCACCAGCACGCCCCGCTTGGCCAGGGCCGCTTCGGCATCGAGGGTCACGGGGATGTTGGCTCCCTGCAGGATCAGCCGGGCCTTGACCTGGGCCACATTGTTCATATCGATGACATCAGGATTGGCCGCCGGCACGATAATATCGCAATCAAGGCCGAAGATCTCGTCAACCGCCAGCCTTTCTCCGGCGCCGTATTCAAGAACTGTCCCTTTCCCCCGCTTGGCGGCAATCAGCCTGTTGACATCCAGCCCGCCCGGATCGTAAACGGTGCCGCGGCTGTCATTGGCGGCGACGATCACCGCTCCCTTCCGGGCAAAAAACTTGGCCGCCGCCACGCCGACATTCCCCAATCCCTGGATGACGACCCGCGCGCCGGTGAGGGGGAGATCGATCTGCCGAGCTGCAACTTCAGCGCAGGCGACCACGCCGAAACCGGTCGCCCCCAGTTCGTCGAGGGGCAGTCCTCCCAGTTCCGCCGGCAGGCCGACCGAACGGCCGATCTCTTCCTGCAGCCAGACCATCGCCTGCTCGTCGCAACCCATGTCGGGACCGGGGATATACTCATCGATCCCTTTGATCATCCGGGCAAAGGTTCGGAACAGGGTCTCGAGGTCGGCGGTATGGGGGTCGGCGATGATCCCCGCCTTGCCACCGCCGTGGTCGAGCCCGGCGATGGAATTTTTCATGGTCATTGCCCGCGCCAGACGAAACACCTCCAGCGGAGTCACCGATGGAGAAACCCGCACGCCGCCGATCGCCGGACCCAGGGTCACGTTGTCGACCACCACCACCCCACGCAAGCCGCTCTGCGGATCGTACAACTGCAGAACTTTTGCGGGCCCGATTGAGTCGTTCTGAATGATATCCATACTTGAAAATTTAACAGGAAATGAGGAAAAGAACATGCCTCATCCAGAAAAAGTTACTGAATCTGGGGACCGTGTCTCTCCAGAACCCGACGGATGATTTTGGCCATCTCGCTCAAGACATACGGTTTCATGACGATTTCGCTGATACCGATCTGATCGGCTTGCTTGCCATTGAGCAATTCGCTGAACCCGGTGCACAATATAACCGGCTGGTTGCTCCGCAGGGCCAGGAGCTGTTTGGCGAGTTCAGTACCCGTCATACCCGGCATGGTCATGTCGGTTATCACCAGGTCGAAAGCTTGGGGGGTGGCGCTGAACAGCTCCAAGGCTTCGCTGCTATCGGTTCGGGTGGTGACGGAATATCCGAGGGATTCGAACATTTCCTGCCCCAGTTCAACCAGGATCTTTTCATCGTCTACCAAAAGGATGCTTTCGGTACCGGTCGGCAGAATCTCTTCTTCCTCAATCTGGACGGGGACATCCTGTTCAATCCTGGGCAGAAACACATGGAAGCTGGTTCCCTTCCCCGGCTCACTGTAAACAGTAATCGTTCCGCCGCAGCTCTTGATGATGCCCTGAACAACTGCGAGTCCCAGCCCGGTGCCTTCACCCAGTTTTTTGGTGGTGAAGTAGGGATCGAAGATCCTCTCCAAGACCGCGGTATTCATTCCAGCCCCCGTATCACTGACCGTCAGACAGATGTATGAGGCGACTTTCAGATCCGGATGGCGTGCAGCAAAGAACTTATCGACGAACACCTCGGACAATTCGATGCTCAGGGTGCCCCCTGTGTCATGCATCGCGTGGGAGGCGTTGGTGCAGAGATTCATCAGTACCTGATGTATCTCCGTCTGATCGGCAAGAACCGTGGATCGTTCGGATGGGATTTTCAACGATTGCTGGATCTCGATGGTCGTAGGCAACGAGGGGCGCAACAGCTTGAGCGCTTCCTCGACACATTGTGCGATCTGCACCGGTTTCTTCTCCTGATCCCGCTGGCGGCCGTAGGTCAGAATCTGTTTCACCAGTTCCGTGGCGCGGGACCCGGCTCTGAGCACCTGCTGGAGATTATGCTGGGCGGGGCTTTCTCCCGGTAATTTGTGCTTGGCCATCTCCGTATGACCAATGATGGCCGAGAGAATATTATTGAAATCGTGGGCGATTCCTCCGGCCAGGGTACCGATCGCTTCCGTCTTCTGGGTTTGCCGTAGGATCTTCTGCAGCTTCACCTCCTGGGTGATGTCCCGATGGATGGTGACATAGTTGATAATCGTCCCGGAACTGTCTCGAATCGGTGACGCGGTAATTTCCGCTTCGTATCTGGTCCCATCCTTCCTGATGCCGATGGTTCGTCCCGACCATCCATAGCCATGCGCAAGGGTATCGCGCATCTTTTCGTTATGAGCAGCGTTCTCGTGATCATTTTTCAGGGAGCTGACCGGCCGGCCGATGATTTCGGTTTTTTCATAGCCGCTCATCCGCTCGAAAGCGGGATTGACATAGCAGATGAACCAATCGGTATCGACGATTAAAACCGCTTCGGCCAGTTGATCGATGGCCGTTGCCAACCGGATACGCTCCGCCTCGTCTTTTTTGCGTTCGGTGATATCCTCCGCGATGCCGAGCAGGAACTGTGGTTCTCCCTGTTCATCCAGAATCGGAATTTTTTTGGTATGCAGGATTCTTTCGCCCAGATGTTTGGTCTGGGCCGACTCCTCGGGGATGTCGATAAGACATTTACCATTGAGAACCTGACGGTCCTTTTCCTGAAAAAATTCCGCTTCATGCTGCGGAAAATAATCGAAAACGCTCTTCCCGAGCATCTCTTCCCTTGAGTATCCGAACAGGTCCTCAAACATCTTGTTGAGCAGCACAAACCTCAGGTCTCGCGCATCCCTGACGAAGATTGTCGCCGGAATATTCTCAACGATGTTGTGGAGAAACCATTCACTCTTGCGAAGCGCTTCCTCCGCCTGTTTGCGTTTGGTAATATTTTCCGAAACGATCAGTACCAGCGGCTGATCCCCTTCGCTTCCATTGACGGCCCGGATTGCCTCCCGGACCCAGAGGATGGTCCCGTCTTTGTGGACCTTGCGTAATTCGTAGCGGAACACGTCACCGGGTTTGTTCAGGCAGCCGGCAAACTTCTGGGACATTGCCTCCCGATCGTCCAAAGAGAAAAGTTCCAATACCGGACGACCGATCAATTCCTCTTCCGAATAGCCGAGTTGCTCGGCGCCGAAGGGGTTCACCGAAAGGATCGAACCTTCCATGCTCACGGTAAAATACATGGACGGATTGCTTTCGTACAAAGTCCGGAAACGTTCTTCGCTCTCGCCGAGAGCCTTTTCAGCATGCCTGCGCACCCGGATATGGACCAGCAGCAGAACAATGATGACGCTCAGGGCGGCAAATCCGCCGCCGGCACCCCAGGTCAGCATCGGATGGAGCTGATAGAAGGTCGCCGGCTGGTATTTGATCATCGCCCCGTCAGGAAGATCTTTGAGAGCGATGCCGAAGCGTTTCAGCTGGCGGTAATCGAACATATAGCGATTGGGGCTTTTCTTGACGACGGGAATATTTCGAGCGTCTTCTCCAGCGATGATCCGTAACGCCATCTGCGCGGCGATACGCCCCTGATCCAGACCGCTGGTCAGCATTCCCCCCACAATCCCTTTGCCCAGGTAAAAATCCCAGACCCCGTAGATCGGTACATTTGCCGCCTGCGAGATCAGGGAGACGCTCTCATTGTAGTCGAAAACCTGACCGGCGCGATCCCGATTGAAGGACATCAGGAGGATGATCGATTGCGGAGGCAACGAATGGACTTTCTCCAGAAGCCCTGACATATCAAAGTCTTCAAGAAATTCAAACTCGGCCCTGTCTTGAAACTCGGGGAGGATTCCCGTGAGTATTTTCCGATTTGCCAGGCCGGTAGTCGTTCTGTCGTTGATGACAAAAACCTTTGTGGCGCCGGGATGCAATTTTAAGGCAATGCGCAGGGTGTTCGGGATATCAAACGCTTCCACCACGCCGGTGACGACATCCCGATTTATTTTGAGCTGTGACTCTTTGAAATAGTTGACGCCGCAGAACACGACGGGAACCCCGGCAAACAAACTGCCGTAGTTATTTTGCACGAAATTGAAGGCGTTATCGTCCGAGCAGATAATAACTTTAAAATCGATATTGGCGTATTTGTTCTTGATCAGTTCAAAAAGATTCTCGTAATGTTTCTGGTTGGAAATTCTCTTGGTATCCAGGTATTCGGTGTGAAGTTCAATTTTCTGCGGACTGGTCTTGATGATTGAATTTATTCCTGCATCTTCACTGTCCGTCCACTCCAGTCCCTGATGATAGGAATGCAGTACCAATATATGGATTTTATTCTGGCAGAAACCATTGGCGGGGAGTAAGAAGAGCGAAAGCAGAACCAGCCACAAGATCGAACAGTTTAATTTTTTGATCCCATGAGGCAGGATGTTGTCAGCTGAATTTCGGCGGGTAAAATATGCCATACTTCTCCAGGCCTCATTCTTTCTGGATATCCCCCGTACGCATCTCTCCTGTTGTGGCCTGACTTGATCATTTAAATCGGGTTTTTTCGCCCAAATTCTACTGGTGGAGCGAAATTGTCGTCCGAGGCAAAAATTCTTGGACGATTCAGCCTCTGAACGCGCCGTTGATAACCCCCGCTTTCTGGCTTTGGATAAGACATTGGATATGCAACAAACACCATCATTGGGTGATTTTAGAGGTTAAAGTATAGCATATTGATAGTTAAAAGTCTCTAAGATAATTAATCTAAAAGGCCTGTTGCAGGCAATTTTAATATTAGAGCGCTGTCCAGGAAAAATATGAGAAAAGGAAATTACAACGCCGAACTTTACAAACGGCGTTGCAGGATAGAAAACCGATAGCTTTCAGCCGCTTCAACCAGGAGCAGGCTGCGGATGATTTTGAATTCTTCTCGCGGAATATCGGGGAAATAGGTATCGCCGCTGATTTCACGCTCCAACTCGCTCAGATAGATCCGCTCGACCAGCGGTAACGCCTGCCGGTAGATTTCCGCTCCGCCGCAGATGAAAAGCTCTTCTCCTTGCCCGGCCGCCAGCAGGCCTGATTGCAGGTCAGGTGCCGTCTCACAGCCTTCAGCCTGAAACTTCGGATCGCGGCTGAGGACGATCATCTGTCGTCCCGGCAGCGGCCGGCCGATCGACTGGTAAGTTTTGCGTCCCATCAGCAGTGACTGTCCCATGGTCAGCTGCTTGAAGCGCTGCAGATCCCCCGGCAACCGCCAGGGGATCTGGCCGGAAGCGCCGATCACCCGGTTCCGGCTGATGGCGACGATCAGTGAAATCAGCAACAATTCACCCCATCGGCAGTCGAAGTTTTAGCACCGCTGGTCGGCCGCACCAGATAGCGCTCGAAGCTGGATTGCGGCAGAACCCGGATCAGGCGGCCGAGCAGAAATACCACCAGCAGCGAAAATGCCAGCCGTCCCCAGAGCACCCCGGAGAGATGGCCACCGAGCAGCATCATCACCAAAGTATCCTCGATCAGGCTGTGGCAGAGTCCCATCAGGGCCAGGGAACAGAAGATATCCCGCTTGCTCAGCCGCCCCGATTGCGCCTCCTGAATGATCAACCCGCCACCGTAACTCAACCCCAGCGTCATGCCGATGATCGTCACCGGCGCCGCCGCGCGCCCCATGCCGAGCAAGGTCAATACCGGTTCGAGCAATTTGGTCATCAGATCGCTGATGCCGAGTTTTTTCAGCAGTTGCAGCAGCGCCATCAGACTGAGGATGATCAGAAAAATCGATCCCATGTTGCGCAGTTCGGCAATCAGCCAGGAACCCCAGGCTGGATCAACGGCCGACGGATTCCACAGGGAATGATTGGCCTGCTGCAGGGTGCCGGTGAACCGGTAGGCGAGATTGAGCAGGCCGCCGAGCAACAGCGCACCGCCGATGCGGATCACCACCATCGCCCGGAAGCGGGTGCCGGCCTTCTGGGCGATCCGCAGTTCCACCGGCAATCCGTGGGCAACCAGCATCATGGTCGTCAGCACCGTCACCTGCGCCACCGTCAGCCCCAGACCCGGAGCCACCGAGGCAAAGACCACCATCCCGCCGTAGAGATTGGTGACTATCGCCGTCGCCCAGACCAGCCCGATCTGACCCGGCAGACCGACCAGTTCCATCACCGGACTGAGCAGGACCCCGAGTTGGTCAACCACCCCCCATTGTTGCAGAAAGCGGGTGGCTATGCTGATCGGCACGATGATTTTGAACAGGATCAAACTGGTGCGGGCGGCGTCTCGCAGGAGCTCGCGGACAACAGTCGTAATTTTCTGCAGCATAAAACTCCTCTCGGGGCGCAGTCGTCACTATACCGCCCGGTCACTGGCTGCGCAAGGGGCCAAGGAGTGTGGTTCTTGCTGCCGGAGACGATTGAAATAGTTGAAAAACAACGAAAATCTTTCATTCGCGGCGATGGCGGCATTGGCCTTCGGCGTTATAATGAAATGGTGGGATAGAGGTCCGGCGGCAACCGGCCCAGGAATCCCATGTCCGTTACAGCAGGAGATCGGAGATGAAGCTGTTTGTCAGACATGACCGACTGGAAGACATGCTCGCCACCATCGAGGCGGAATGCCGAGGGACCGCGGAGCTGACCGGTCGCAGTCATATTCAGCCGCGGGTGATGGAGGCGCTGGCCGAGGTCCCACGTAAACAATTCGTCCCGTTGAGGATGAAAGCGTCGGCGTTTGCCAACACCCCTCTGCCGATCGGCGCCGGGCAGACGATTTCCCAGCCGTTTATCGTCGCGCTGATGACCGACCTGCTCAACCCGCTGCTCGAGCAGCGGGTGCTTGAAATCGGCACCGGCTCCGGTTACCAGACGGCGATCCTGGCCCGGCTGGCAGGAAAGGTTTTCAGCATCGAAATTCTGACTTCATTGGCGGATCAGGCACAGCAACGGCTGGCGGAACTGGGCGTTAGCAATGTCACGCTGAAAACCGGCGACGGCTATCTAGGCTGGCCGGAAGAGGCGCCCTTCGACGGGATTCTGGTCACCGCGGCTGCCGATCATGTCCCGGAGCCGCTGCTGCAGCAACTCAAGAGCGGCGGTCGGCTGGTGATCCCGGTCGGGGTGCAATGGCTGCATCAGGACCTGCTGCTGATTGAAAAAACGGGGGAAGATTTCCGGAGCCGCTCGATTCTGGGGGTCTCCTTCGTGCCGCTGGTGCGCAGGAGCGGAGAAGCTTGACGACTTGCCGGATACCCCATGCAGGCGTAGCCGGCTCAGACCCGCGTCTGCTTGCCGCTCATTTCGGCGATGACCAGTCGGTAGAGGCAGGTTTTTTCCAAGGCGTCCGGCGGATAATCGAACTCGCCGTCGGCATACTGGGCCATGATGATATCCATCGCCCGGCGTTTTCCCTCAAGACTGTCGATAAACTCGATCTGCCCGTGGCCGACCACGCTGCGATAGCGGGCACTCCAGCCGCAGGCCCGCTCCCCCTCGATAATCCCCAGATCGATGGCGACGGTAAACCCGACCTGCGGGTTGCTGTGCAGCAGCGCAATCTTGTGTCCTTCGGGAGCTGAGTGGAAATAGAGCATGCCATCGCGGTAACCGTAATTGAGCGAGACGATGTAGGGAGCCGGAACATCCTGGATCGCCAGCTGGCAGATCCTTCCCAGGCGGATGATCTGCTCCAGTTCGGCCAGATTTGTCAGCTCTTTGTCTTTGCGCCGCATGGCTGATCCTTATTTGCGAAACAGCCACAAAATCAGCGAGATCAGTCCGCTGACCAGCAGCATGCTGGTGACCGGAAAGAACAGCTTGAAGTCGGGCTTGTCGATGACGAGATCTCCCGGCAGCCGGCCGAAGGGAAGCTTGCTCAGCCAGGGCCAGAACAGTCCGGCAAGGACGATTGCGCCGCCCAGGATGATCAGAGTTTTCTGCATGGTGCTCACTTTCTCGCTCTGTTACCAGTCCAGCGGGACTTCGATACTCAGCAGTCGCGTATAACTTTCTGCTGTAATCTGAATCTTATTCCCCGGCAGATGTTTTTCGTACCTGACCGGCCTCTTCTTTTGGGGTTGTATGCTTCACTCTGCCGGGTTGTTCACCGAAATCAACAACAGTTCCTCCGATCCGCAATTCCTGTACCCGTGCTGGCTCCCCGCTTGAATCTGCAATGTCATGCCGGCGCCCAGTTCATACTCCTCCCCTTGAACCTCGAAAACCCCTTTGCCGGAAAGGATGTGAAACAGATGATTGTACTTGTCCCGATGCGGGCGAAAGATTCCTCCCGCCTCCACCCTGGTCAAGACCATTTTCATCGGTTTGTCCTGCAGCACTTTGCCACTGACGCCGGTAGTCAATTCCGGGCGTACCGGCAGCCATTCCTGAGCATTGGTATCGATCGGTCGGCCCATGAAGTCACCTCCACAGTTGTTCAGAAAATCAAGCGGATCCGCGGATACTCACCACGGTTCTCCTGCAGGCAACGCTGCGCCTCGGCGATCAGCGGCGCCACCCCGACGCCGAGATGGACCCCATCGACAACCGCCAGCTTGGCAATTCCGCTGTCGGTGAGCAGCTGTGCGCCGATATCTTCTCCCATGAAACGTTTCAATTGTGCCGCGGAGAGCTGAATCAATCCCTGGATAAACTGGCCGGTCCGGGTCTCCTGCCCGGCGGCCAGCCAGACCGCTTCCAGCGCTTCGTGCGCCTCCCACCAGTAGCCGTGATTGAACAGGTCGATGCCGTACAGGTAAGGGTGGCAATCGCGCCATTCTTCGTCGCTGAAGCCGGGCAGGAACTCCTCTTCCCGGCCATAGGAATGGCCGGCCGGATCGCGCCGGGGATGCGGCATGTCGCTCCGAAAGGGGAGATACCGGTAAGCGGGAAAAGGCGTCTGCGTGTAGCGCGGCAGATCGGGATCGGTGAAAATCGGGTCCATGCTAATTCTCCGTTGACACTGCCTCCTGCTCCATTCACCTTAACAGAAAATCACTGCCGCTTCTCTGCTAAACTTGAATCAGGCCGATTGCAGGGAGGGCAGGACGATGGTCAACAAGGATTATATCCTGAATGTCCTCGAACAGACCGAGGAGAAAGAGCAACGCTTTTTTGCCGCCTGGAAACAGGGGGTGGCGCTGGTGGGGGAACACCTGTTCGGCCCCAAAAACACGACCAGCGCCAAAACCAGGGATGACCTCCGGCCGCGACACGAGCAGATCGAGGCCGAACTGGCCAAGGAAAGCTGCGGCGAGGAACAGTTTCTGACGGCGATGGTCAGTTTCTTCGATCCGGCCTGGGGTGAAGAGCTGGTGGAGTTGATCGATTGTCACAGATCATTCTGCGGTCTGATCTATAATCTCGATCACGAGCAGATCGAGATCCTCTGCGAACTGCTGCGCAACTATCAGGGCTGGCCGGAACCCGAGTCGGACGTTTAAGCCGGCAGCGCTAACAATTATCCCATTATGACCGAGGTCACTTGAAATATCCGCCCCTTGCCAGCGACGCCAATCCGCCGTCAAAACACTTTTTAGATGTCTTCCGCTACAGCCGCCGCGCCCTGGAACTGGTCTGGACGACCAGCGCGAAACTGGCGCTGATTTTCGCCGCGCTGACCCTGGTGGCCGGGGTGTTGCCGGCGGCGGTGGCCTGGATCGGCAAGCTGATCGTCGACGGTGTGGTCGCGGCCATTGCCCAGCATCAGCAGACCGGCAGCGCCGATACCAGTATGGTGCTGCTGTTTGTGGCCAGTGAAGCGGGGGTGGTGGCGCTGATCGCCGGCGCCCAGCGCGGCATCTCCACCTGTCAGGCACTGCTGCGGGCGTTGATGGGGCACCGGATCAACCTGCTGATCCTGGAAAAGGCGCTGACCCTGAAGCTGGCCCATTTCGAGGATTCGGAATTCTACGACAAGCTGACCCGCGCCCGCCGCGAGGCTTCGACCCGGCCGCTCTCCCTGGTGACCCGCACCTTCGGCCTGGTGCAGAACGGCATCTCCCTGGTCAGTTACGCGGTGCTGCTGGTGCAGTTTTCCCCCTGGACGGTGCTGATCCTGATCGCCGGCGGCATCCCCGAGTTTCTCGCCGAAGCGAAATTCTCCGGCGACAAGTTCCGCCTGTTCCGCTGGCGCTCACCGGAGACCCGCATGCAGATGTACCTGGAGACGGTGCTGGCGCGCGAGGATTATGCCAAGGAGGTCAAGCTGTTCCGGCTCGGGCCCAAGTTGCTGCAGCGCTACCGGGAGATCTTCGCCAGGCTCTTCGCCGAGGATCGCCGGCTGACACTGCGCCGCGACAGCTGGGGGTTCGTTCTCGGTCTGCTCGGCACCGCCGCCTTTTACGGCGCCTACGCCTGGATCGCCCTGTCGGCGATCCGGGGAACGATCAGTCTCGGGCAGATGACCATGTACCTGCTGTTGTTCAAACAGGGGCAGTCGGCGGTTTCCGCCAGCCTCTCGGCGATCAGCGGCATGTACGAGGACAATCTCTACCTCTCCAACCTCTATGAGTACCTGGAGCAGCCGGTGCCGTCCCCACAGGGGGAGCTGCCGCAGGGGCCGCGGCCCGGCGACGGCGTACGCTTCGAACAGGTCAGCTTCTCCTATCCCGGCAGCGATGAAGTCGCCCTGCAGGAGGTCAGCCTGCACCTCAAGCCGGGAGAGAGCCTGGCGCTGGTTGGCGAGAACGGCTCGGGCAAGACCACCCTGATCAAGCTGCTGACCCGCCTCTACCAGCCGGATACGGGGCGCATTCTGCTCGACGGCCTCGACCTGCAGCAGTGGGACGGCGACGCCCTGCGCCGGCGGATCGGGGTGATCTTCCAGGATTTCGGCCGCTACCAGTTCCTGGTCGGCGAGAACATCGGCGCCGGCGACGTCGGTTTCTTCGAGGATCGGCAGCGCTGGCAACAGGCGGCGGAAAAGGGAATGGCCGAACCGTTTATTGAAAAACTGCCGGAGCGCTACGATACCCAACTCGGCAAGTGGTTCAAGGGGGGGCGCGAACTCTCCGGCGGGCAGTGGCAGAAGATCGCCCTGGCGCGGGCTTTCATGCGGACGGATGCGGATATTCTGGTTCTCGACGAACCGACCGCGACCATGGATGCCGCCGCCGAAGCGACCATCTTCGAGCACTTCAAGACTTTGAGCCGCGGCAAGATGACGATCCTCATCTCCCACCGCTTCTCCACCGTGCGCATGGCCGACCAGATCGTGGTCATCGACAAGGGGCGGATCATCGAGCGCGGCAGCCACGAAGAGCTGATAGAGCTGGACGGCCAGTACGCCTATCTGTTCTCGCTGCAGGCGGAAGGGTATAAATAAATCGACTGTTCATGCGGCCCTTGGAATGGGCTCAGGATGCCCACTCCAAGGGCCGCATGAACCCATCCCTGGGGCTTGACTGCCGCCATCCGGGCGGCAGACACCCTTTCCGTGGGCATCCTGAGCCCGTTGGACTGGATAGTTACCGAATCGATTCAGGAGCCCGGCAGGGGGATGAATTCCGTCTCCCCTGGAATATTGGGAAAGCGGCCGTTTCGCCAGTCATCTTTCGCTTTTTCGATCAGCTCCTTGCGGCTGGCAGCGAGGTTCCACCAGACGGTCCGTTTTCCCAACGGCGTCCCGCCGATAATGACCAGGCGCGTTTGCTCCCTGGCGGTCAGTTCGATCCCCGGGCTGCGGTCAAAAACCGTCAGCGTATGCTGCGGCAGCAAAGTCCCCTTGGCGGTCAGGCTGCCGGACACCACATAGGTCGCCCGTTCCTCGACGCCGTCCGGGACAATAATCGTTGCTCCCGCGGCGAGGCGGACTTCGACATAGAGGGTCGGCGAATGGGTTTTGACGGCCGATGTGACGCCAAAAGCTGCGCCGACCATGACCCGGATCGATGTGCCGTCACTTTCGATCAGCGGCAAAGAACTGGAGTCGTAATGGCTGAAAAAAGGTGTGGTCTGCTCATCCGCTTCCGGCAGGGCGACCCAGAGTTGCAGGGCTTCAAGGGTATGCCCCTGCTGGCGGAGCTGCGGGGCGGTGCGTTCCGAATGAACGATCCCTTGGCCCGCCGTCATCCAGTTGATTTCCTGCGGCCGGATCGCCTGGACGCTGCCGAGATTGTCCCGGTGGAGGATTTCCCCCTGAAACACGTAGGTGATGGTTGCCAGGCCGATGTGCGGATGGGGACGGACGTCGATGCCCGAACCGGGAGGAAATTCCGCCGGGCCGAGATGATCGAAAAAGATGAACGGGCCGACGGCCGGCAGTTCCCGGGTCGGCAGCAGCCGGCGGACCGAAAAGCCGCCGAGGTCGCGATCCATCGGTTCCAGAACCATGCTGATCGCCGCACAACTGCTCCCGGCCAGTTGCTGGCAACTTGTCTCCTTGCTGATCAGATCGCTCATGCCGCCTCCTTCTGAAATCGGAATGTAAAAAAATTTCCAGGAAAATTACGTATCACCGCCGAGGGCGCGGAGCACGCAGAATAAACCGAAATATTTTATTAAAACCCCAAGATGGTTTCTCTCGGCGTTTTCAGCATGCTCGCGGGAGAGAAACGAACGGGCGGCAAAAATGATAAACCATCTACCAAGGCAACCTGAAAACCAGTCAATTTTCTTTATCAAACTCCTTGGCGGCATTCTTGACTGCTCGCTCCAGCCGATCATAACTATCGGAAAAACCCTTTTTCACTTCGTCCCAGGCTTCCGCAGAGCTGTGCTTCAGCCCGCCTAACCACTCAGCGGTCTCTTCCCGTTTCTGCCGCAGCATATCCAGCGACTTGCGGGTTTTTTTTCTGGCGGCAGCACTCATGTCCTGCCAGTGCTCATCAATGTTCCGCTGCATTTCGTCGATACTGTGATCGAGCTTTCCGAGTTCTTCTTTTGCCTCGGATACCGCCTTGTCCCGTTGTTGTACGGTGTAATCTTTCAACGATTCGTAAGTCTGTGCAGCGTTTTTTCGAACTTCAGCAGCCGTGGTCTCTTTGCTTTCCTGTGGTCCGGCCGCAGCGACCGTAGCTGACCACAGCACCAGCGCCAACAGCAGCAGAAAACTGACCCACCTGAAGTTTATGTTCATAGCGTTGCTCCTTGATTTCGAATTTTTTAGGTATCTAAATTATAGCGGATTCCAAAGAAACCTCGAAGTGCGCTATTTTTTAATACTTGGAGTTAAAGCACAAATTTTATCACCAGCAGGTTCGATCATAAATGAAAAGAGGACGAACATGAAAATGACACCCCTGCCGCTGCTGCTCGGTACCCTGCTGCTGCCGGCGCCGGCCTGCGCAGCGCTGGAACAGATGTTCCTGTTCTTTCCGGACCAGGAAATTGTCATGACTCCAGCCGATCTTGGTCTGCAATACCAGGACGTTTTCTTCAGCGCCGCCGACGGTGCCCGGCTGCATGGCTGGTACCTGCCGGGAGAGGCGGAGCAGCCGCTGCTGCTCTTCTGCCACGGCAACGCCGGCAACATCTCCCACCGGGTCGACAACCTGCATCTGCTGCGCCAATTGGGCCTGTCGGTCTTCATTTTCGACTATCGCGGCTATGGCCGCAGCGAGGGGCAGGCGAGTGAGGAGGGGACCTACACTGATGGGCGCGCCGCGCTGGACTGGCTGAAAGGGAAAGGCTGGTCAGCGGAGCGGATGATCTATTTCGGCCGTTCGGTCGGCGCCGGAGTCGCCCTGCAGCTGGCCCTGGAGCAACCACCGGCCGGGCTGGTGCTGGAATCCCCTTTCACTTCGATCAAGGCGATGGGACGCCATCACTACCCGCTGCTCTGGTTACTGGCCGGCTGGGCGATTAGCGCGCGTTACGACAACCTGGCCAAGATCGGGCTGCTCAAGACGCCGCTGCTGCTCTTCCACGGCGACCGGGACGATATCATTCCGCAGCGGATGGGACGGGAACTGTACGAGCAGGCCCCGCAACCGAAAACCTTCTACTCCATTCCCGGCGCCGGGCATAACGACACTTACGATGTCGGTGGGGAAAATTACTGGCGGCAATGGCGGGAGTTCATTGGATCAGTCGCCAGGGATGAAATGGCAGCGGAGATTTCACGAATGAACCAGCGTTGAAGGGACCCTAGCCGAAATTCTGAGCCAGCAGATATCTGAAAAATGCCTCGGCCAAAGGTGACAGGGAACGACGCTGGTGCCGCACCAGGTAGATATCCCGGGTCATCTTCAGGCCCTTGACGGCTATGGTCTCCAAGGTGCCGGCGGCGAGTTCCTCGGCCACGGCGCGCCGGGAAACGACAGCCGCGCCGATTCCGGCCTTGACCGCCTCGCGGACCGCTTCGTTGTTCCCCATCTCGGCAACGACCGGCAATTCAGTCAGGCGGATTCCCAGGACCTGCAGTGCTTCGGTCATGGTGCTGCGGGTCCCGGAACCCTCTTCCCGCAGGATAAACGGTTGTTCCCGTAGCTGTTGGGGCGCAATACGCGGGCGCAATACCCAGGGGTGGCGGGAGTTGACGACCAGGATTAGTTGATCTTTCGCCAAGGGGGTGAACTCCAGTTGCGTGTGTCTGCTTTTGGCGCCGGACAGCGCCAGTTCCAGTTTTCCGTCGAGCAGGTCGCTCAAGGTCTGTTGGGTGGAGGCGATTTTCAAGGAAAGATCGATGGCCGGGTGCTTTGCTTTGAAGCGTTGCAGGTGCTCCGGCAACAGATAGGCGCCGGGGATGGTGCTGGCGCCGATCAGCAGTTTTCCGCGCAAATCACCCCGGAAGGCGGCCAGGGCCTGCTGGGCCTCATCACGAAGTAACAGCAGGCGCCTGGCGTACTGATGAAACACTTGGCCGGCCGGGGTCAACTGAACACTGCGACCGGAGCGTTCCAGCAGCTTTTCACCCAAATCTTCTTCCAGCAGGCGGATATGTTCGCTGACCGTCGGCTGGGCCAGGCGCACCTCTTCCGCCGCGCGGGTAAAGCTCTTCAGGTCGACGATTTTACAGAAAATTTCGATCCGCTTCAGGTCCATCCGGGATTTCCTCCGGGCAACAAATCAGGTGCTATTGTTGTAGCCTCACCCACCCCGGTTGTCAAAGCACAAATGACCCGACCCTTTGGTCAGCGGCTCTGTTCGACAATGTACTCGACGGCGGCGCGGACTTCTGCATCGGTCAATTTGGCGTTCCCCCCCTTGGGCGGCATGGCGCCGACGCCCGTGATCGCTCTTTCGGTGAGGTGATCTACTCCGGAGGCAATATGCGGAGCCCAGGCGGCTTTATCACCTGTTTTCGGGGCGCCGGCGATGCCAAGTTTGTGGCAGACACTGCAGTTTTTGTCGTAGATGTCCTTCCCCGCAGCGAGATCGGATGATCCCATCGGGACCGCTTCCTGTACCTTCTGCTCCATTTTCGCCATCTGGTCCTTGGCCTGATCAGAGGCCGTTGCCACCTTTTCCTGAGCTTGTTCCTTTACCTGAGCTACTTGTTCCTTGGCCTGCTCGGTCACTTTGGCCACCTTCTCCTTGGCCTCCTGAACCGCCTGCTCAGTTTGCTGCATGACTTTTGACTTTTCCGCCGACTTCGACATGGTGGAGGAACTTTGTTCGGGGGCTGGCTTGTTTTCCTCCTTGCTGCAGCCGACCAAGACGAGTGACAGCGCCAGAATGATCAGGGTTGCAATAAATCTCATAATCTCCTCCTTGAAAATATCCGTGAGTTCGGTTGGATAAGCATAGCAGAGGAAAATCGAGCTACAATGGTCAAATCCAAAACTGGAAACGGCCACCCCGGGAGGGTGGCCGTTTCCAGTTTGCGTGACCCTAGCTTATTGCCGCCAGGTGATCTTGTATTTGAAGGTCTTTGGATCGAGCCAGTCGAGGGTTTCTCCGCCGACCTGCGCAAAGGGGTACATCAGGTAGTTGACCGCTTCGCCCTGCTGCGGCGGGTTCAACTGCAGATCGCGTCCTTCGCTGAGGCGGATTCGATAGGAATCGACCCGCCCCCAATAATAGTCTCGGAGCTCGGCGACCTTCGGATCATCCAGCTTCAGGTTCTGTTTCAACATCGCCTTGCGGACATCGGCTGGATCGACCGGGACCCAGCCGTAGCCGGGCAGGTAAAATTCGGCCCAGCAGTGCTGCCAGTTGCTGACATCCTGCTCGGCGGTTTTGCCGGTGCGGATCCCGAGAATCTCGCGACTCGGAACGCCGGCCGCCCGTGCCAGGGTGACGAAGATCGAGCTGATGTCGGCGCATTTGCCCCCCGGACGCTTCAACAGGGCGGTCACGTCACCCAGCCCGCAGCCGCGGGTATCCGGATCGCGGAAAGTGTTATCGACCGTCCAGTCATAAAGCGCCCGGGCTTTGGCCAGAATGCCGCTTTTCCCGGCGGTGATCTGATCGGCCAGCGCTTTGACCTGAGCGTTCAGCGGACCCAGGGCGGTCGGCGCCAGATAGAGCGCATAATCGCGCGGGTCGTAGGCACCTTCCGTCGCCGGGAAGTCACGTCTGCTCTGTTCCTGCCTGTCGGCGTCGAAACTGAGGGTCAACCGGCGCTGTTTGGCCTCCTTGGGCCAGCTGACGTAGAGCATTGGGGTGCCGAAGGTCCGGTCGGTGTAGACGGCAGCCTCCGAATAGTTCCCCTGCCAGCTGAGATTGCTGATCAGCTGGTTGGCGTCGGAAACCGGGTAGGGAATCCAGAGGCGGGTCTCTGTGCCCGGTTTGTGTCCGGAAAGATCGAATTGCCAGGTATAGCTGCCGGATTGGCTGGAAGCGCAGGCCGGCAAGGCCAGCACAAAAGAAAAAAGCAAGAAAACTAACTGTTTCATGGTCACTCCTGAGCAGAAAAATTGTGGAGCACCATAGCAATCCCAGGGCAGGAAGTCCAGAAGTTTAAATCAATATTTTAAATGTTTAGAATCGAATAAAGCTATTGATTGCCGGATAAAAAAATCCCATCCGAAACATGTCAAGGATGGGATTTTCGCTCCGCTGATGAGCTGTTTTTCTCGATGGATCGAAACTATTGGTTAACTTCCGCCGCGGTGTTCGAGCCAGCTGCCGGCATGCTGCAGGTCGCGTCCAAAGCCGCTGATACAGCCGCAGCCGGCCAGGAACAGGGTTAATAGCAGGATCAGAACGAGCATGATTCGCATCATTTTTTTCCTCCTTGGTTAATTCATTAGTAGCGCTGCATCATAGCAGCGTCCCGAAGTGAAGTCGATCCTTTCTTCGGCGCCGGAATCAGCTGTTGGCGAATGATTTTTTTTTCTGTCGCTCTTCCCGGAAGGAGCAGATCAGCAGGATGCCAACCCCGACACAGATGGCGCTGTCGGCGAGGTTGAACGCCGGCCAGTGATACTGATACCAGTGAACATCGAGAAAATCGATTACCTCTCCCAGCCGCAACCGGTCGATCAGGTTGCCGACCGCGCCGCTGAAAATCAGCCCCAGGGCCAGATGCTGCCAGCGGTCGGTCACGGGAACCCGGCGCAGATACCAGAGGATGCCGCTGGCCGCGATCACCGAGACACAGATGAAAAACGGCAGGCGGATGCTGGCATTGGCCAGAATGCCGAAGGCCGCTCCCGGATTGCGCAGGTAGGTGATGTGAAAAAAATTATCGATCACCGGCAATGACTGGTAAAGCTCAAAGGTGCGGTCGATAAAGATCTTGCTCAGCTGGTCGAGCAGCAGGCTGATCGCCGCCGTCAGGACAAAGATCCGGTAGCTTTTCATATTACTCCGCAGTCAGAGCGGCGGCGCAACGCGCGCAGATGTCCGGATGCTCACTATCCTGTCCGACCGTGGTGACGAAATTCCAGCAGCGCTCACACTTTTCGCCGGGGGCGTTAATCACCTGGATTTCCAGACCCTCGATCTCTGTTGAACGGTAGGCTTCGTCCGGGCGGATCGCAGTCGTAAAGTCCACCGCTGACACAATGAACAGGTATTTCAGCTCCTCGCCGAAACTTTCCAGAAATTGCCGCAGCCCGGCCGGTGCATTCAAAATAATGCCCGCTTCAAGCGACTGCCCCAGTTTTTTCTCGGCGCGGGCCTTTTCCAGAACCTTGGCGATCTCGTTCCGCACCCTCTGCAGCTGTTCGTAACGTTTTTCCAGCCCGGCGTCGTAGCGCTGGTCCATCAGCTGCGGGAAGTTCGCCAGATGCACGCTCTCCTCGCGCTGCCCCGGCAGTTCACGCCAGATTTCGTCGGCGGTAAAGCTGAGCACCGGGGCGATCAGCCGGGTCACGGCGTCAAGAATCAGGTAGATGCTGGTACGGGCGCTGCGGTACTCGATGCTGCTCTTCGGGCTGGTGTAGATCCGGTCCTTGAGGATGTCGAGGTAGAAGGCGGAGAGGTCGATGGAGCAGAAGTTATGCACCGCCTGATAGATAACGTGAAACTCGTAGCGGTCGTAGGCCTTTTCGACCCGCCTGACCAGTCCCGCCAGCCGCGACAACGCCCAACGGTCCAGTTCCAGCAGCTCGTTGTCCGCGACCAGATCGGCAGCCGGGTCAAAATTGGCCAGATTGCCGAGAATGTAGCGCGCAGTGTTGCGGATTCGCCGGTAGGCGTCGGAAAGGCGCTGCAGGGTCTCCTGGCCGAGGCGAATGTCGTCGCGGTAGTCGGTGGCCGCAACCCACATGCGCAGGATCTCGGCGCCGTATTTCTGGATGATCTCCTCCGGTTTGATGATGTTGCCGAGCGATTTCGACATCGGTCGGCCATCCTTGTCAAGCACGAAGCCGTGGGTCAGGACCGCTTTGTAGGGGGCGCGGTCACGGGTGCCGACCGATTCGAGCAGGCTCGAATGGAACCAGCCGCGGTGCTGGTCAGACCCCTCCAGGTAGAGTTCGACCGGACTGTGCAGTTCCTCACGATGTTCGCAGACCGCGGCGTGCGAAACGCCGGAGTCGAACCAGACATCGAGAATATCGGTCTCCTTGGTGAACTTGTCGTGACCGCATTGCGGGCAGACCGTCCCCGGCGGCAGCAACTCGGAGATATCCTTTTCAAACCAGATATCGCTGCCGGTCGCCTCGAACTGATCGGCGATATGGTGCATGATCTTGCCGTCGTTGAGATCTTCGCCGCACTTTTCGCAGTAAGCGATGATGATCGGCACTCCCCAGCTGCGCTGGCGGCTGATGCACCAGTCGGGTCGACCGGCGACCATGTTGTAGATCCGGTCGCGCCCCCAGCCCGGAATCCACTCGACCTTGTCGATCTCTTCCAGGGCTTTGAGTCGCAGACTGTTCTGCTCCATGCCGATGAACCACTGCTCGGTGGCACGGAAGATGATCGGTTTTTTGCAGCGCCAGCAGTGCGGATAACTGTGTTCGACCTTGCCCAGCTTCAGCAGCGCCCCGACTTCCTCAAGCTTGGCATTGACGGCGTCATTGGCTTCTCCCAGCTTCATCCCGCCGAACAGCTCCAGGTCCTCGCGGTAACGACCGTAGTCATCAACCGGATTGTAGATTTCCAGGCCGTACTTGAGGCCGACCAGGTAGTCGTCCTGGCCGTGGCCGGGGGCGGTGTGAACACAGCCGGTCCCGGCCTCAAGGGTGACATGCTCGCCGAGCATGATCAGGGAATTGCGCGCATAGAACGGGTGACGGCAATTGTGGTTTTCGAAGATGTCCGCGGCAAAAGTGGCGACGATCGAATACTCCTCGAACCCGAGGGTTTGCATCACCTGCTTGGCCAGCCCTTCAGCCATGACCAGCAGCTCGCCGTTTGTTTCCACCACAACATAAGACAACTCGGGATTGAGACAGATTCCCAGATTGGCCGGAATGGTCCAGGGGGTGGTGGTCCAGATGACGAAGCTGAGCGGCTTGCCGGTCAACGGCGCCAGAGCATCCGGTAGATGATCGATATAGGGAAACTTGACGTAGATCGACGGCGAGCTGTGGTCGGCGTATTCAACCTCGGCCTCGGCCAGGGCGGTAACGCAGGAGGAGCACCAGTGAATCGGTTTTTTCCCTTTGAACAGCGAGCCGCGTTCGGCCAGCTTGGCCAGTTCGCGGGCGGTCTGCGCTTCGTAGTGGCTGCTCATGGTCAGGTACGGTTTACGCCAGTTGCCGAACACCCCGAGCCGCTGGAACTCGTCACCCTGAATTTTGACCCATTGCTCGGCGTAGGCACGGCATTCGCGACGGAAGTCGGCCTTGCTCATCTCCCGTTTCGCCTTGCCGAGTTTTTTGTCGACCATCAGTTCGATCGGCAGGCCGTGGCAATCCCAGCCTGGCACATATGGGGTATAGAAGCCTTGCATCCGCTTGCTTTTGACAATGATGTCCTTGAGTGTCTTGTTCAGCGCATGCCCCATGTGCAGGTGGCCGTTGGCGTAAGGAGGGCCGTCATGCAGGATGAAGCTTTTGCTCCCCTTGTGGGCGTTTTCCAGCTTGTTGTTCAGATCAATCTGCTGCCAATGTTTGAGGATTTCCGGTTCGCGTTGCGGCAGGTTGGCACGCATCGGGAAGTCGGTTTCGGGCAGATTCAAGGTCGCTTTGTAGTCCATGCCAGCATTTCTCCGTTAAGCATGCAATAGTCATGAAAAGATTAGTCACGCAGGCTAACAAATGCAACTGGCAAGTTCAAGGGGAAAGGCAGTGAAATTGTGCGGGTTTCTGCCGATTGTCGAGAATGACGCGGCGGGTGGGCTGAAGTGAACGTCCGCTGTCGGACGTTCACGCGCGAAATCAAGATTTGCCGTGGTCGATGTGTGTCTGTCGTCGCTTGTTAGGCCCTGAGGCGTGATTCGTTGAGGCTGTTCTGCATTTCCAGCAGACTTTTCCGCAACAGGTCGGAAATGCTGGTTCCCGATCGGTTAGCGGCGCGCTGAAGAAAATCCATCTCTTCAGTGTTGACGCGGCAGGACACAATAAATTTTTTGGCGTTGGCGGTTCTGCGGCCCATAATGGTCGACTCCTTTTCGGCGCGGAAGAAAAAAATAAAAGCAATGAGAGAGAATTTTCTCTAAAACAGTGTTCGTATACATGTGCAAAGGAGTTGCCAACTCAGGAGTTTGGCTGGGGGGTCTGACTAAATTCGATTTAAATCAATGGGTTAGGATTGTTGAGAAGAAAAGTTGGACAAACTATTCCAAAGAATTTTTGGCCAATTTGAGGCATTATTCCGTATACATGGTCAAAATTGCACAATCGGAGCATTGGCGAGCAGACTCAGTCCGTGCCGTTTTGCGGAGTCTGCACCTGGTTTTTTTTCTCCCGCTGTTCGCGGCGGATCAGGGTCAGGTTGCGGGTGTAGATGATAAAACCGGTCGATTGGCCGACGATGAAAACCGGATCTTTTTTGATAATGGCGTAGGTCAGCAGCAGCGCAGCCCCGCCGAGGCTGAAATACCAGAAAGCGGTCGGAATCAGGCTGCGGCGATGTTTTTCCGAATAAAGCCACTGGACGAAAAAGCGCATGAAAAACATCGCCTGGCCGGCAAAGCCGATTACCAGCACAATAATTTCGGTCGTCGTCAGATTCATCATTTTTCTTGTTTCACCTCAATCGACAGATGACGGCTCTGCATCCAGCGGACGGCGATGACGTCGTAGAACCCTTCGATGCCGCGCCGCAGGTTGGTGTATTTGGAAACGCCGTAGAGGCGGTGACGGTGGTTGACCTTGACTTCGACCACCTTCGCTCCTTCCAGGCGCATCAGGGTCGGCAGGAAACGGTGCAGCCCCCGGTAGATGCGGATCCGCTTGAGCATGGCGGCATTCATGATCTTCAGTGAACAGCCGGTGTCGTGAATGGTTTCCCGGGTCAGCCAGTTGCGGAAACCGTTACCGATTTTGCTGGCGATTTTCTTCGACCAGCTGTCCTGGCGGTTGTACCGCCAGCCGTTGACCATGTCATACTCGCCGTAATACTTGATCATCTGCCGCAAATCGGCGGGATCGTTCTGCAGGTCGGCATCCATGGTGACGATCACGTCGCCGTCAGCCGCCTGAAAGCCGGTATAGAGGGCCGCCGATTGGCCGCTGTTACGCACATGCGACAGATAGCGGATCTGTTTGTTCCGATCGGCCTGTTCCCGGATCACTTGCAGGCTGTTGTCGCTGCTGCAATCGTCGATCAGTAGAATTTCGCAATCGCCGCACAGGTCCGGCGCCACCGCCAAAATCTCTTCGACCAGGCGGGGAATATTCTCTTCCTCGTTGTAAATCGGGACAACGAAGCTGATTTTGTTCATGAGTACGCGTGCTCCGGAATAAACGGAATTATTGACAATGACAAACCGTCACTTCTAGCATGGACTGTATTTTTAGTCAGCAAAAAAATCCCCATTCTTGACAAGTTACGGCCATGTCACTAAAGTACCCAGACTTCTCACTGCTATGGAGAGTTTGTGAATCGATCGCCCGCAAAACCCTGGATAATGGAACTGTTGCTTCCGCTGAGTATCCTGCTGCTGCTGACTCTGATTTTTCGCTATTCCGATCTGGATCTGCAGATTTCACATAAATTTTACCGCGCCGGGCAGGGATGGATTTATGCCGATCAATGGCTATGGATGCTGCTTTACAGACGTGGGATGATCCCCGGACTGTTGATCGGTTTCGGCGGTTTCGGCGGGCTGCTGCTCGGCTGGAAATTACCGAAACTGAGTCGGCAATGGCGTTCTTGCCTGTTGCTGGCACTGTTGCTGGCAATCGGCCCGGGATTGTTGGTCAATACGGTTTTTAAGGATCATTGGGGGCGGACCCGTCCCAAGCATGTCGTTGAGTTGGGTGGTGAGAAACCGTTTGTCAAAGTCTGGGATCGTAGCGAATCGGGCCAAGGGAAATCCTTTCCCTCGGGGCACGCTTCAATCGGTTTCTATACCATCGCCCCCTATTTCGTTTTGCGCCGCCGGCGTCGTCATCTGGCCAGAGGATTTTTGTTCGGCGGGACAGTATACGGTCTGTTGATGGGGTGCGGGCGGATCGCCCAGGGGGGGCATTTCGCCAGTGATGTTCTCTGGTCCTGGGGAATGGTCTATTTTGCCGGGCTGCTGCTTTGTTACCTGCTCAAACCGGAGCAGCCACCAGAGCCCCTTTCGCCGTCGCCGGCATTTATCTGATTCACTTGTTCCTGCGAATCTCGTCTATTTGATCTGCCCCATCAATTTCGCCCAGATCAGCCCGATTTCTTCGTGCAGCCAGGCGCGGGTGTTGTCGAGGGTCTCGGCGCTGGGGAATACCCAGTAGCTGTCCACCGGGCGGGTCAGGTGATTGGTCGGCGCCGGGATCGGATCCAGCCCGGCGCGCCGGAACAGTCCCATCGCCCGCGGCATGTGGGCGGCCGAGGTCACCAGCACCAGATTGGTGTCGGCGAATTTGCCGGCGATCAGTTGCGCCTCTTCGGCGGTATCTTTGGGGCCGGTAAACGCCAGGATATCCTGCTCGGGGACTCCAAGCTCCAGAGCCAACTCCCGGATTTTTTCGACATAGGAAATCGGGTCGCGTGCCCGGTAGCCGGTAAAGATCAGTTTGCTGCCGGGATTGAGGCGGTAAATACGGATTCCTTCGGCCAGTCTGATCACTCCCTCTGGATTCAATTCACTGGTGACCGGCAGGTTTTTGGCGGAGACATGGCCGCTGCCGAGTACGGCGACGAAATCAACCGGAGTCGCGCCCGGTTGGTAGCTTGCGTACTGCTGTTCAAGGGGGCTAGTGAATTGCGAACTGAACGGGGCGTAGCTGGCGGCGGCCAGCAGGCCGGTTGCCAGCAGGACCAAGACAAACCCGATCCAGCGGGTTTTACGCCGCAACAGCAGTATTAACGCCCAGCACAGCAGAATCTGAATGATCGGCAGCGGCATCAGCAGGCCGCCGATAAACTTTTTCAGCAGGAACAGGGCGTTTGCCATCATTTCGCCTCCGGCCAGATCTGCAGGTCCTCCCCACGCCACAGATGATATTTTCGCTCTCCGGCCGCGCCGATCGGAATACTCCGCTCTCCCAGGTCGACGATAGTGCCGAAGGCCGCCGCGAGGTCGGCCGGCAGTGGACTGTCTGCATTGTGGATGATCAGCGCGTCCCAGCCGAGTTTGTCGATCGGGCCGGGCCAAAGATCGTACTGACTGCTGACGGCAGGGGGATTGCCGGGCCATTTGTAGGTCTGCGGATGACCGGGAGTGTAAAAGGCGATTTCGGCCGGATATTGGCGTAGCGGGGAAAGGATCAGGGTCTGGTCCGGTCGCGGTTGCTCCTGCAGCGTTTCACCGACCTGCCGGCCCAGTTCATGCCACCCCTTGATGCGGTTGGTCGGATCAAGGTTGCCGAGGTGCAGGAAGCTCAGTTCCATGACAAAGGGGAGCAGATAGGCGATCAGGGTCAGGGCAACACCAATCTTCAATCCGGGAATAAACCATCGCCGCAGCCTGTCGAACCATCCGGCGCTCAGCTGATTACGCGCCCAGGCGGCGAGCAGCAGCAGCGCTGCCGGGTAAAAGGCGCCCGGCCAGTTGGGATTGATGCTCTGTTTGAAGCTGAGCCCGGCAAAACCGAGCAGGCCGATGGCGCCGAAGATAAACAGGAATCGGGTCTGGCGCGACCAGCGCAGGAAACCCGGCAGCAGCATGAGAATCAACAGTGCCAGCAATAGCCAGGTGACCGGGGTCAGCAGCCCCAGTTGCCCGGCGACGAACTCGCCGAAAGTCTGCAGGTGTTCGCCCAGAGTTTTGCCGATCGGTTCAATGTGATGGGCAGTGTGCTTAAAGGTGATCCAGCCGTGGCGGAAGTTCCACCACAGCGGCGGCAGCAGGAACATCAGCGATCCGCCCCAGAGCAGCCAGGGCCAGCGTTGTTTCAGATGGCCACGGTCGTCCCGGCCGGACAGCAGGAAGACGATCATCAGCAACGGAAAGACCAGCATCATCTGTTTGGCCAGGGAACCCAGCCCGACCAGCAACGTGGTTGCCAGCCACCAGTGCAGTCTGGCCCGCGAAGTCTCGATGGCGCGCCAGAGGGTGTAGAGGGCCAGGCACCAGCAGCAGAGCAGCAGCACGTCGGTGGCCATGATCAGTCCCAGGGCCGCGGCTCCCGGCGTCGCCAGCCAGGCGGCCACCCCCCAGAAGGCGACCTCGGCGTTAAACATCCGCCGGCCGCAAAGGTACATCCCCAGAATTCCGACGGCGCCGAAGACCACGGCCGGCAATCGTACCGCCTGGGCGGTTATGCCGAACAATGCGGTAGAGAGCGCGTTGACCCAGGCGATCAACGGCGGTTTGCTGAAATAACCGAGATCGAGCTGCCGCGACCAGTCCCAGTAGTAGCTTTCATCCGGGCCGAGATCAAGGGGCACGATATAGAGGTATCCGAGCCTGAGCAGGGTTATCCCGATCAGCAGCAGGAGAAAGTAGCTGTCCCAGCGCAGATTGGAGGGTTTGCTCTCCGGTTCCGCCGGCGGCTCCTCAGCTTTCGGTTCCGAGTCCTCGATGGCCTGCGGTTCCTCTTCCGCAAGCGATTCGTCAGTCGGTTCGGCCCCGGTCTCCGCGGCAGGATCGCTGTTTTCGTCCGGCTGCGGTTGTTCCTGTTCATCAGGAGTTGGGCTTGTTTCCGGCTCTGACTGGGGGGGCATAGCAGTTTTTTCGTCAGGTGTCTGGTCGCTCATGATCTGTTTACCTCATTAATAGTGTTGACCAGCCGAAAGTAGCGCAGCCGTCGTCGATGATCAAGGGTTCTGTTGCCGGTAGGCGCAGATCATCTCCAGAGGACAGCCGGGACAGTCCGGCCGTTTGCGGCAATGCTCCTTGCAGTGGACGACGATCAGCGCGTGGTATTCATTATACAAGCCTACGTCCCGGGGCAGGCGCCGCAGGAAAAAGTTGCGGATTTCTTCATAGTTTTCCGTGCCGCACAGATGTCCAAGGCGGCTGAACAGGCGGCCGGTGTAGGCGTCAACCACGAAGGTGAGGTGACCGCCGGCATAGAGCAGGATCGAATCCGCGGTTTCCGGGCCGATTCCTTTCAGGGTCAGCAGTTCCTTGCGCAGCGGTTCGAGCGATTTTCGCAGCAGCAACTCCAGGCTGCCCCGATAATGATCGCGCAGGAAACAGCCGAACAGCTGCAGCCGCTCGGCCTTCTGGCGGAAGAACCCGGACGGGGTGATCAGCTTTTCCAACTCGCTCCGGGACAGACTGCAAAGAGCCGCAGCTGAGAGCGCATCCGCCTGCCGCAGGTTGGCGACTGCTTTCTCCACGTTCCCCCAATTGGTATTCTGGGTCAGAATCGCCCCGACCGCCATCTCGAACGGCGATTCCGCCGGCCACCAATGGCGCGGGCCGTAGCGATCGAACAGCAGTTGATAGACAGTCATCAGGTCGGTCATGGGAATGTTCACTATCGGGGCAAGGATCCAGGTTCCAGAATCTTGGACAGATCAGAACTATAAACCATTCAGTTCTTTAAACCTAGCACCTGACGCCCGATACCTTGCTCCTTGTTTCTCGAACCTCGAACCTCGAATCTCGAATCTCTTTTCCTTCCCCTGACCATCACCTTCCTCTATAATCCCCCAACCATGCTTGATCATTTCTCCACCGACAGTATCGACCAGATCCGTTATGCCATCAACGAAGCCGACGGGAACGAGGTATTTTTCCTCGGCCAGGCCGATGCCGAGCGCCGGATCGTGCAGGTCGAGGTGCTGGCGCGCGGTTCGGAAACGGCCGTTCCGGCGATCCTGCAGAGCTGTGGATACGGTGATGTGGTTATCCACAACCACCCCTCCGGCGACCTCCGCCCTTCCGGCGCGGACATCGAAATTGCCTCGCAGCTCGGTGCTCTCGGGGTCGGTTTCTACATCGTGGACAACCCGGTGGATAAACTGTACAGGGTTGTGGAAGCTTTTGCCGCCAGGGATGAGCAGCAGCTCGCTTTGAAGCAAGTCGCCGACCTGCTCGGCCCCGCAGGGATAATTGCCGGGAAACTGCCCGATTACGAGGAGCGTCCGGAACAGCTGCGCATGGCCTTTGCCGTGACCGAGGCCTTCAACCGGGGGCAGCTGGCGGTCATCGAGGCCGGCACCGGCACCGGCAAGAGTCTCGCCTATCTGGTTCCGGCGCTGCTCTGGGCACGCAGCAACAACGAGCGGGTGGTGGTCTCAACCCGGACCATCAACCTGCAGGAGCAGCTGGTTCGCAAGGATCTGCCGTTTCTGCAGCGGGCGACCGGGATCGAATTCCGCGCCGTGCTGGTCAAGGGACGCAGCAATTATCTCTGCCTGCGGCGCAGCGAGAGTGCCGGACATGATCTCGGACTGTTCGACCAGCAGCAGGTCGATGAAATTCGCCAGATCCTCAGCTGGGCGGAAACCACCGAGGACGGTTCGAAAGAGGATCTTTCCTTCATCCCCAGCCCGCAGGCCTGGGAAGAGGTCTGCTGCGAGGCCGACCAGTGCGCGCGGGTGCGCTGCCAGCATTACAGCCGCTGTTTCTTTCATCGCGCCCGGCGCCGGGCGGCGCGCGCCGACATCCTGGTGGTCAACCACGCCCTGCTGCTCTCCGATCTCGCGCTGCGTCAGCAGACCAGCAACTATTCGGCCACCGCCGTGCTTCCTCCCTTCGAGCGGGTGATCCTCGACGAGGCTCACCACCTGGAGGATGTCGCCACCAGTTACTTTTCCTCCCAGATCACCCGCTTCACCTTCTCCCGGGTGCTGAACCGCCTGCGCCATCCGCGCAAACCGAACCAGGGGCTGTTGCCGCGCCTGCTCGACCAGCTCTCCCGCGAACTGCCGCAGAGTGAGGATCAGCTCTACCGGGCCCTGCACGAGCAGATCGAGTCGCTGATCGCTCGCCGCCAGCGATTGTTCGAGCGGGCACTGGATGAGTTGCAGGCGATCGGCGAGGAACTGCCGGCCGCTCTCGGAAAGCAGGTCTCCAGCCGTTTCGAACTGAAGCACCGGGTACTCCCCGAATTTCGACAATCGGCGGACTGGCAGCGGATCTGCGACCGGGTGGAGCGACTCAGAATCGCCGGCCAGGACCTGGCGGATGGCTTGATCGGCCTGATCCGGGACAGCGATCAACTGCCGGACGCGGTCGCGGAAAAACTCAATTCAAGCCTGGTCGATCTGCGTGGCATCGCCGGACGGCTGGCGGGGATCGCCATCGATCTGGCCGCTTTTCAAGCCGCAGGCGAAACGAACTGTATCTGGCTGGAAATCCGCGAAGGGCGAATCGGACGCAGCAAGGGCCTGATTACCAGCCTTTGCCAGGCGCCGCTGGAGGTCGCCGACAGTTTGCGCAAGGCGCTCTACGACCGGTTTCGCACCCTGATCATGACCAGCGCTACCCTGACGGTGGCCGGGGCTTTCGGTTATTTCCATTCGCGGGTCGGTCTCGATCGGGTCGAACCGGGACGGTTACTGGAACTGGCGCTGAGTTCTCCTTTCGATTACCAGCGCCAGGCACTGGTCGCGGTGCCGAGCGATCTGCCGGAACCGGGCGCTCCCGGTTTTGCCGAAGCTGTCCGCGATGCGGTCGAGAGGGCGGTGCTCTGCAGCGGTGGACGCAGCTTTGTCCTGTTTACCTCCTATGCTCTCTTGCAGCAGGTGCATGCCGAGCTGGCGCCGGTCCTCGAGGCGCAACGTCTGCGTTGTCTGAAACAGGGGCAGGAGAATCGCCACCGGTTGTTGAAACGTTTCGCCGAAGACGAGTCGAGTATTCTGTTCGGCACCGATTCCTTCTGGGAAGGGGTCGACGTGCCGGGTCGCGCCCTGGAGCAGGTCATCATCGCCCGGCTGCCGTTCAAGGTGCCGACCGAACCGGTGCTTGAGGCACGGGCCCAGGCGATCGAGCAGCGCGGCGGCGATTCTTTCATGGAGTACACCGTGCCTCAGGCGGTGATCCGCTTCAAGCAGGGTTTTGGCAGGCTGATTCGCCATCGTAACGATCGCGGCGTGGTGCTGATTCTTGATACCCGGGTGGTCAGGCGCGGTTATGGCCGGATGTTTCTGCGCTCGTTGCCGCCGGCCCGGCTGGTGCGCGGATCGAGTGACGAGGTGTTTGCCGAGGTGAGTCAATTTTTCTCTACCAAGAGGATGGAATGATGAACAGACAACTGAAACTATTCTGTGGGATCCTTGTGGTCCTGATACTGTTTGCCTGCAACCGGGGGCAGAGTTTCAACATGCTGCGCCCGAATTCGGTCGTCCTGGCCTTCGGCGACAGTTTGACCTACGGCACCGGCGCCACAGCGGGGATGGGTTACCCGGAACAGCTCAATAAGTTGATTGCCCGCAAGGTGATCAATGCCGGCGTTTCCGGCGAGACCAGTGCTGAAGGGGCGCGGCGACTGCCGGCGCTGCTCGATAAATATGAACCCGATCTGCTGCTGCTCTGTCATGGCGGCAACGATCTGCTGCAGAAACTCGATCGACAGCAGCTGCGGGATAATCTGCAGCAGATGTTGATGGCGGCCAAGCAGCGGGATATCCCGGTGGTCATGATAGCCGTCCCTCAGCCGGGCTTGATGCTGAATGACGCGGATCTCTATAAAGAGCTGGCGAAAAAAAACAAGATCCCGCTGGTGGAAGGGGCTCTTGCCAAGCTGCTTGCCGATCCGCAGTACCGGAGTGGTCAGGTCCATCTGAATGCCGCGGGGTATCGGCAACTGGCCAAGGCCGTTGCCGACAAGCTAAATGAATTGAATATGATCTAGTGTCGTCTTACTGAAGTTCATTGGCCGGGGCGGATTTTTCGCGCTTTATCCCTGCAATACAGCGTTTATGGACACAGTCGACAATTTGACAAGATGAGTGCTTCAGTTATCTTTTAAAGGAGAAGAACGTGCCGATAACCCGGTCATAAGGAGGTGCTCATGCCCCAGGAATTCAATCATCAGGAAGCGATCAAAATTGCCGTTCAATCCGAAAAAGAGCTGATGTGTTTCTACCTGCGGGCTGCTGAAAAGACCAGCCATGCAGCGGGGAGAAAGGTGTTCGAACAGCTTGCCAGCGATGAGAAGGAGCATGTCAATCACTTTTTCCGGTATTATCGCGGCAGTGAAATCGGTTCGATCGAAGATTTCATGAATGCGCCTTGCCAGTGGAGCGAGGCGATGATAAAAGAAATCGACGCGCTGGTCGATACTCAGATCAAAGATCGCCGGGCGCTGGAGATTGCCATGCAGAAAGAGCAGCAACTTGAGCAGAGCCTGCGCAACACAGCCAGGCAGATTGTCGATCCCGGAGTCCGGATCATTTTTGATCAGATGGCCAAGGAAACCCGCGGTCACTATGAAATCATAGAATCGGAATATGCCCGGCTGATGGGCATGGTGCATGAGACCGATATCAATACCTATGTGAGGGAATAATTACCTATGAGGAGTATTTTTCTGTCGGCGTTGTTGGCTGTCCTGTTGGCGGGGGGGAGTGTTTTTGCCCAAGGCGATTATGTCGAATTCCAGCGGATTCTCGACACCAAGTGCAGCCGCTGTCACACTCGGGCGCGGATCGAACAGGCGATGCAGCGCGGTGAAAATTTTGACGAAATCATGGCCAAGATGGTGCGCTTGGGGGCGAAGCTTTCCAATAAGGAACGGCAGGTTCTCGGTGTGTTCTGGGCCGGTGCGCCCAGGACGCCGGCCGCAATGGGTCCGAAAGAGAAGCCGATTGCCGAGGACCCGTTGGGTGAATATCGCGCTGTGCTCGAGAACCGCTGCACCAGGTGTCATAGTCTCGATCGGGTTGAAGAGGCGATGAAGAAAGGCCGCTCGCTGGACGATCTGCTCGAAATGATGGAGAAACGCGGCGCCATTGTCAGTGAAGCGGACAAAAGCGTCCTGGGAACCTTCTGGGGCCAGCCTTTTCGGCAGAAATCAACGAAATAGCAACGAAAATAAATAATTGTACGTCGCGGTTTTGCTGACCGCGGCGGTTACTTTGACTTTTCACCACAGCTTCAGGAGGGGGAGATGAGGCGGATCAAGGATTGGCCGGCCGATGAACGGCCGCGGGAAAAATTACTGGCGCTGGGTGCCGAGAACCTGACCGATGCCGAGCTGCTGGCCCTGATTATCCGCACCGGCGATTCCGCCACTGGCAACAGTGCTGTCGATATCAGCCGAGGACTATTGGGGCGATTCGGTTCTCTGCGCGAACTGGCCCGCGCTGGAATCAGCGAACTCCGTCAGCAACCCGGTATCGGTCCGGCCAAGGCGGCGGAAATCCAGGCCCTGTTCCAGATCGCCCGGCGCTTTGCCGATCACCGGCTGCAGCCGGGCCTGCCCTACCGCAGTTCCAGCGACGCCTTCCAGCATTTCCACGAACGCCTCTGCGACTACCGCAAGGAAGTCTTCCTCGCCCTGCTGCTCGACAGCAAAAATCGCCTGATCCGCGAAGTCCAGATTTCCGAAGGGAGCCTCAATGCCAGCATCGTGCATCCGCGCGAGGTGTTCGCCCCGGTGCTGCGCGAATCGGCCGCAGCGATCCTGTTCGTCCACAACCACCCCTCCGGCGACCCGACCCCCAGCCGGGAGGACCTCGACATCACTTCCCGTCTCAAACAGGTCGGCGAACTGATGGGGGTGCGGGTGCTCGACCACATCATCATCGGCAACGGCGCTTACGTCAGCCTGGCGGACCGGGGTTTGCTGTGATGATCAGCAGGGCAACCCGATCATTTTGGCCCGGGATAGATATCTCTCAACGGGAAAATGTGCTCGCCCCAGACGGTATCGAACCGTTTGCTGTCAAAGACCGGCGCTTGAATAATTGCCAGTGCCTGGTTTTTCTGCGCCGCCGTCGAGGATGATTTGTTGAAGATGTCGAGCGCGTGTTTCGACATGTCGCGCACCATGAAATCGAAAATCTGATCCAGCAGCGCAGCGTCGAGCTCCGGGAAATGGGAACGGTTTTCCAGGATCAGATGGCCGTACGCGATCAGGGTGAAGCATTCGCCCAGCCCGAGCATGAAATCGATGTCCTTGACCTGCTTTTCGTCCGGGCCCGCCTTGACGAGGAGCTCCTTGAACAGGTCGATCTGATGCTTGAAGACGTTGACGTTCGGCAGGTCCACTGGGCCGTAGACGGTGCGGTAATCATGAAAGCGCACTTTGCTGAGGCCGCTGGTGGGTCCCTGGTCCATCAGAAATGAGTCGTTGGTCGCGTCGTGGCGCTTGCCGACGACCGGGAACTCACCGGGATTGAAAAGATAGTTCTTCATGAACTTCACCACCAGCGCCATGTTGACGTGGGCGGTTCCTTCGAGTTTCGGCAGCATCCCGACGGCATGCCCCGCGATCTCGAAAAAGGGCTCGCTTTCGAACCCCTTGGCGGCGACCACTTCCCACAGCAGCCTGATCACCTCTTCCCCCTGGGTCGTCACCTTCATTTTCACCATGGGATTGTACAGCAAGTAACGGCGGTCCTCCGGGCCGGCCGAACGCATATAATCCACGGCGCGGTCGGCGAAGACCCGCATCGCCACCAGGCGGCAGAAGGCGTCGGTGAAAAATTGCCGGACATGGGGGAAATCGGTCACGAAGCGGCCGTAAAGGTTGCGATGCGCGGCATGATGGAGCGCTTCGTAAAAGGCGTGGGTGCATAGCCCGATGGAGCCCCAGCCCAGATTGAACTTGCAGACGTTGATCGTGTTGAGCATGTTGTCCCAGGCCTTGGGACCCACTTCCATGATGTCTGCGTCAGTCACCGGATAGTCGTGAAGTGCCAGCTCGGCGACGTACATCGCCTCGGCCACGGTGTTTTTCACGCATTCGTAGCGGTCGTGCTTCGAATCGGCGGCAAAGAAGACATAGTCTCCGGTGTCGGCCATTTTGGCGAAGGTCGATACGAGCGCCGCCTCGTTCCCGTTGCCGATGTAGTATTTGCGCCCGTTGGCCAGATAGGCGCCTGCGCCCGCCGGTTTGAGTTCCATGGCGGAGGAGTAGATGTCCGCGCCGTGTTCCTTCTCGGACAGTCCATAGGCGAAGACATGCCCGTCCCGCAGCAGCTTGGCGGTCTTTTTCTTCAACTCCTCGTTGTTGCCCATCCAGACCGGGCAGAGGCCGAGCATTGTCACTTGAAAGGTATACCAGTAGGTGATGCCGTAAAAGCCACTGATCTCGGAAAACGCCGAATTGCGCCAGGTGTCCCAGCGTGAATCTTCTGCACCGTAGCCCTGAGGAGTCATCAGGGTCGTGAACAGGCCGACGTTTTTGGCGAATTCCACGAAATCGTAGTTCCAGACCCGTTCGTGGAAATCTTTCTTGATCGCCTCAAGGCCTTTGTCCTCAAAGAAGCCGATGACTCGGTTCATCAGTTCCCGCGTTTTCTCATCGGCATAGGCGCGTTCGTTGGTTTTCGGATCAAACAGCAGCATGGGCTTACCTCCTGATACATAAGTTCGCATACAAACTATTCAGGTAATAATATTCTCCTGAAAGAAGGAGCAGTCTCTATTCTTTCCAGACAATATCCCGGAGCAGGCGTTTTAAAAGAATGCGTTCTTCGGTAGAAAAATGACCCAGAAACTCCTCATCGAAGCGCTGCCGCGCTTTCGCCAGCTTCTCTGAGGACGAAAGGGCTTTGTCCGTCGGATAAAGTCTCTGAGCCCGCCCATCCTCTCCGTCCGCTCTTTTTTCGATCCAGTCCGACTCGCACAGGCGCTGGACAACTCCCGAAAGGGTGGCTTTATCGAGAATCAGCAACTCGCCCAGATCGCTGGCGGTCTGGCCCGGTTCGTGAACCAGCGACTCCACCACCAGATGCTGGATATTGGTCAGGCCATAGGGGTTCAGAATCTTCCTGAATTCCCCATGTGCCCGCTGATAGGCCTTGCCCAACAGGAAGGCCGAGCAATTCTTTAACTCATCATGCAGTTTGGACAAGAAATAGAACATCCTTTTTAAGGTTTGTATACTAACTAAATACTTAGCCGGCTTGGCATTCATAGTCAAGGGGAAAATGTTCTGCCGAACTCTTTAGCGACTTTTGGAGCAACCCGCCTCAGCTGAGTTCAGCGTTTCGCTGCCACCAATATTCGATCCCGTTGAATGCCTTGACCTCTCCCAGGCGCTGGCGTAAATTGCCGAGATCGAATCAGTTATCCGGAAAAGACGGGATAAGGTCCGCAAGGGCAGCATTGATAGCCTGTAACCACCTGTCCGGTTGTGACCGGCAGGTGGTTTTATTGTTTTGCAGGATTGCCACCTGCGGCTATTTTGTTTACCAGTAAATTATTGCAATTGAAAATCTAGGGAGCTAAGGGGTCAGCAGCATGCTTACGCTTCAGACCATGTCCACATTTTTTTTCGCCTCCGCCCTGCTGGCCATCGCACCGGGACCGGACAATATTTTTGTCCTGACGCAGTCCGCCCTGTACGGCCGCCTCTCCGGCCTGATGGTCATGTTCGGGTTGTGTACCGGGTTGCTGGTTCACACCGCGGCGGTGGCCTTCGGTGTGGCCGTCATCTTTCAGGCGTCGGCCCTGGCCTTTACGGTTCTGAAAGTCGTCGGCGCCGGCTACCTCCTCTACCTGGCCTGGCAGGTTTTACGCGCGTCACCCGGACAGATCCGCATGCAGGGTGACCGGCGGAGAAGCCGCGGTTCCCTCTATCGACGCGGTATCGTCATGAACGTGACCAACCCGAAAGTGTCGATCTTTTTCCTCGCCTTTCTGCCGCAGTTCGCCGATCCGAAGCTCGGCGCCATCAGCCTGCAGATGATCGCTCTGGGCGGCATTTTTATCCTCGCCACCATCCTGGTGTTCGGCGCTGTAGCCCTGATTGGCGGGACCCTCGGAGATTGGCTCAACCGCTCGGCGCGCGCCCAACGGATCATGAACCTGGTTACCGGGACGGTATTTGTCGGGATTGCGCTGAAATTGATTACTGCCGAAAGGTAACGCCAAGGGTCGATACGGGGTTACGGCGGGGTCAAAACCTGCAGTTTATTCGAGCTTGTATTCTTTGATTTTGTACATCAGGGCGCGCAAACTGATTTCGAGGAGTTTTGCGGCCTGGGTGCGGTTGCCATCGGTGTGATCGAGGGCCCGGCGGATGTAGCGGGCTTCCAGCTCCCGGGTGGCTTGCTTCAGGGAGAACCCTTCGCTGTCGCCCTCCTGCCCGCGGCGATCGGCTTTCGGCAGCGGTGGAAGTTCCAGAACCGGTTCGCGATTGAAAAGCATCGCTTTTTCGAGAAAATTCTGCAGCTCACGAACGTTGCCCGGCCATGGATACCCTGCCAGCTGCTGCCGGGCGCTGTCGCTCAGTTCCGGCGCGTCCCTTCCTTCCCGTTCGGCCAGCTGGCCGATGATATGTTCAGCCAGCAGCGGGATATCATCAACCCGTTCGCGCAAGGGTGGCAGATCGATTTCCACGACCGCCAGTCGATAAAAGAGATCGCTGCGGAACCGATTCCCTTCAACCGCCTTGAGCAGATTGATCCCGGCGGCGGCCACCACCCGGGTCCTGATCTTTTCCGAGCGGGTCGAGCCGACCTTGCGGATTTCCCCCTCCTGCAGCACTCGCAGCAGTTTCGGTTGCAGTTCCAGCGGCAGTTCGGCGATCTCGTCAAGAAACAGGGTGCCGGTGCTGGCGACGGAGAACAGTCCCTGTTTCTCCCGGTCGGCGCCGGTGAAAGAGCCCTTGGTGTGGCCGAACAGTTCGCTCTCCAGCAGCCCGGGGGAGATCGCGCTGCAGTTGATCGCCAGAAACGGGCCGCGGCGGTCGCTTTCGCTGTGAACGGCGCGGGCGATCAATTCCTTGCCGGTTCCGGTTTCGCCGCAGATCAGCACCGGTGAATCGGCTTTGGCTACAGCCTTGACCGTCTGCAGGATGCGCCTCATCTTGTCGCTTTGGTGGACAATTTGTTCGATGTTAAACGGGGTCTCCCGTTTTTCCAGCGCGGATTTCAGACGTACGTTCTCCTGCTGCAGCTGCTGGCGTTCTTCGGCCTTACGCAGGGTCAGGAGCACTTCGTCCGGCTTGAACGGCTTGGAGATATAATCGTAGGCGCCGCGTTTCATGCATTCCAGAGCGGTGTCGATGCCGCCGTAGGCGCTCATCATGATGATGGTGCTGTCCAGGGTCTGAACCTCCGGCTGGTCGAGGAAGGCCAGGCCGTCCATGTCCGGCATGCGGATATCGGAGAGAATGGCGTTGAACTTTTCCCGGCGGATCATTTCCAGCGCCGCCGCGCCATTGGTCGCTTCGCTGATCCGGTAGCCGTGCGGTTCCAGCACCAGGCGCAGCATATGGCGCATGGATTCTTCATCGTCGATGATCAACAGATTGCAGAAATTTTCAGACATGGGTTTCCCGTGTCGGTGAAATGGATGGTTCTTAGAATACCTTCGTTTTATGGATTGGGCAAATGCTTGCTGCCCGGTTGCCGAAGTTGGTAGGCAACCGGGAGCGAGAAGCTGTCTGACGATGACCTGCGAATTCTTCCTGCCGGAATGGTTATTTAATCTTCGAAAGAAAACCGGTAGTTAATGGTGAAAATGGATTCTCCATCGTTGGCGCCATAGAGACCGGCATTGGAGATGTGTTGCGCCAGGGCGACCAGTGGCCCCAACTGAAATCCGGCCTCGGATTTGAAATTGAGGTGAGAACTCAGTCGCTGGCTGGTTTGGTTGACGGCGACCAGCCCGAATCCGAGAATCAGACTCTTCCAGCGGAATCGTTTGCTGAACCCGATCCAGGCGGTCGGTTCGTCGTTATTCAGGTAAGAGGAATTTTTACTCTGGCCGAAGATATAACCCAGGGACCATTCGGTGGGGAATCTTGTTGCTTGCTGGGTAATCAGGTTGAGGTTGGCAACCTTGGAATTATGCAGACTATTATAGCGACAAAAGGTACTCCCCCCTCCCGCTTCGATCTCAGCTCCCCAAAGATCGGTGGCCGGAATAAAAAAAAGTCCCAGGATAAGCGACCAAGTAAATATCTGTCGCATTAAAATACCTCCAACTTGGCATTATGGCAGATCGGTCTGGCCGCCGATACTGCCGCACATAAATCAAAACCGACAATTTCGCTCAACCGATATATACCAAGATTTCAGGTAAATACCAGGTTTTTCTGCCGGTAACGGCGGTTATCCAGCCGGCGGCAGACAAATCAGTACCTGGTTGACCCCGTCCGACCGTTGTCGGATTCCCGGAGCTTCGGTTCTGTCGTAGGCACAAAAAAAGCGCCAGGCAAAGCCCGGCGCTTTATTATGGCAAGAGATTCCTATTTTTCAGGGTTGCCAGACCTTCAGCAGCGCCTCGGCCATTTCGGCCGGAGAATCGGCGACGCTGATGCCGCATTCGCGCAGGAAGGCTTTCTTGCTGGCTGCGTCCCCTTTGCCGCCGGAGATGATCGCACCGGCGTGACCCATCCGTTTGCCGGCCGGCGCCGTGGCGCCGGCGATGAACGCGGCAACCGGTTTGGTCATGTGATCGCGAACATATTCGGCAGCTTTCTCCTCGGCGTCACCGCCGATCTCACCGATCATGATCACCGATTTGGTGTCCGGGTCGGCTTCGAACATTTTCAGGACGTCGAGATGGCTGGTCCCGTTGACCGGGTCACCGCCGATACCGACACAGGTGGTTTGGCCGATGTCGCGGGTGGTCAGCTGCCAGACCGCTTCGTAGGTCAGGGTGCCGGAACGGGAAACCACGCCGACCGGACCGGGCTTGTGGATGTAGCCGGGCATGATACCGATTTTGCATTGTCCGGGGGTGATGACCCCGGGGCAGTTGGGGCCGACCAGCCGGGTCTTTTTCCCCTGCATGTACTGTTTGACCTTGACCATGTCGAGCACCGGGACCCCTTCGGTGATGCAGATCACCAGATCGAGTTCGGCATCAACCGCTTCCATGATCGCATCGGCGCTGCCGATCGGCGGCACGTAGATGACCGAAGCGGTGGCGCCGGTCGCCCTGACTGCTTCCTCGACGGTATTGTAAATGGGAAAGCCGTCGATTTCGCTGCCGCCTTTGCCGGGGGTGACTCCGCCGACCATCTGGGTGCCGTAGTCGCGTGCTCCCTGGGCATGGAACAGGCCGGTGGCGCCGGTAATCCCCTGGGTGATGACTTTGGTATTTTTATCGATCAGAATACTCATCGTTATCTCTCCTTAACCGTTGACGGCTTTGACGATCTTCTCGGCAGCGTCGGCCATGCCGTCGGCGCTGACGATGTTCAGGCCCGATTCGGCCAGCAGCTTCTTGCCCATTTCGACGTTGGTCCCTTCCAGCCGGACCACCAGCGGAACCTTGACGCCGACCTGCTTGGCCGCTTCAATGACCCCGGTGGCGATGACATCACATTTCATGATGCCGCCGAAAATATTGACCAGGATCCCTTTGACCTTGGTATCGGAGAGGATGATCTTGAACGCCTCGGTGACCCGTTCGATGGTCGCGCCGCCCCCGACATCCAGGAAGTTGGCCGGCTCGCCGCCGTAGTGCTTGATGATGTCCATGGTCGCCATCGCCAGGCCGGCGCCGTTGACCATGCAGCCGATGTTACCGTCGAGAGCGATGTAGGAGAGATCGTACTGGGAGGCCTCGATTTCCATCGGGTCCTCTTCGTCGTAGTCGCGCAGGTCGCGGATGCGGATATGGCGGAACAGGGCGTTATCGTCGAAGTTGAGCTTGGCGTCGAGGCAGAGCAGTTTGCCGTCGGCGGTCTGTACCAGAGGGTTGATCTCCAGCAGCGAGCAGTCGGCCTCGACGAAGGATTTGTAGAGATCCTGCAGCAGCGGCACGGCCTGTTTAACCTGCGGTATGGCGAAGCCGAGCTTGAACGCCACCTTACGGGCCTGGAATGCGGTCAGACCGACCACCGGGTCAATCGCTTCGAAAAAGAGCTTCTCAGGGGTCTTGGCGGCGACCTCTTCGATGTCCATCCCACCTTCGGCCGACGCCATCAGTGTCACTTTGGAGGTGGCGCGATCGACCAGGAAAGAGACATAGAATTCGTCGGCGATATTGCACCCCTGCTCGATCAGCACCCGTTTGACAACCTTCCCTTCCGGGCCGGTCTGATGGGTGACCAGGGTCATGCCGAACATGTCACGGGCATACTGTTTGACCTCGTCGGGAGTCTTGGCAATTTTGACGCCGCCCCCCTTGCCACGCCCTCCGGCATGGATCTGGGCTTTGACCGCCCAGGGACCGTCGCCGAGCCGCCGGGCCCAGTCGCGCGCCGAGTTGCTGTTGTAGACCACGTGCCCTTCGGGAACCGGAACCCCGAAGTTACGCAGAATTGCCTTCGCCTGATACTCGTGAATGTTCATCGCGTCCTCACATGGTTGGAAAAATGACGGGAACCGTCGGAGAAGGCGGTTGCCCGCAAACAGGAAGAAGAAAACGGCTTCAAATTTGCCGTACTTGGGAGCGTATACATGACTTTTCGGCAAGTTGTCAAGTGGCCAGACCAGCGACTGGTCTGATAATTTTTAGAACAGTGTTGTGATATGCGTCATCGTAAAATTTCCGTGTCCAGACAGATCGACAAAAAAAACCGGCCGAAGCGCTTGCCCCGGCCGGTGAAGAGAGAACACCTGTTTTGAATTGCTTTATTTGGATTTTTCCCAATCGGCAAGAAATTTTTCAATGCCGACGTCGGTCAGCGGGTGTTTTGCCAGCTGGGTCATGACCGAATAGGGGATGGTGCAGATGTCGGCGCCGATCAGCCCGGCATTGAGCACGTGCAGCGGATTACGCACCGAGGCGACGATAATCTCGGTGCCGTAGCCGTAGTTGTCAAAAATAGTGCGGATCTGTTCGACCCCTTCCATGCCATCGTGGCCGACATCGTCCAGCCGGCCGATAAAGGGGGATACGTAGGTTGCACCGGCCTTGGCGGCGAGCAGCGCCTGCAGCGGCGAGAAGATCAGGGTGACGTTGATGTGGATCCCCTCCGCGGCGAACTGCTTGGTCGCCTTCAGCCCCTCGGTGGTCATCGGCACCTTGATGACGATATTCTCGTGGATCTTCGCCAGCTCCCGCCCCTCGGCCAGCATCCCGGTGGCGTCCAGCGCGATCACCTCGGCCGAGATCGGGCCGTCGACGATCTGGGTGATTTCGGTGATCACCTCTTTGAAATCGCGGCCGCTTTTGGCGACCAGCGAAGGGTTGGTGGTCACGCCGTCGACCAGACCCAGCTCATGGGCGGTGCGGATTTCCGTGACTTCTGCGGTATCGATAAAAAATTTCATCGGGAACTCCTGTTAACTATGAAGAAGGTTAATAGCGGATCAGTGGGTTTTCCGGTACTCTTTCAGGCACTTTTTTGAGCAGAAATGCAATTGTTTGTTATTGATGGTCGCCGTCACTGCATCGCTGACCGGCAGGTAGGTGCCGCATTGCGGGTCTTCAACCATCGGCTCCCCGTCGCGCGAGCGATTTCTGGGCGGCTTTTTCACTATTGGCCGGCGCAGCCCGGATATCATCGAATAGACGACAAAGCCGAGCAGAATCAGTATCAGCAATCTAATCATCTCTTACCAGGTCTCTTTCAGTCTGGTGATCCCTTCAGCCGCGGGCAGAAGTTCCAGCAGTTCGCGGGCCGTTTTTTGCAATTGCGGGTGTGGTAGCTGTGGCGCCAGATCAACCAGCGGCAGCAGCACAAAGTGGCGCTGGTGCAGACGTGGGTGCGGCAGGCGAAGCAACGGCGTGTCCAGAATCAGGTTGTCGATAAACAGCAGATCGATGTCGAGAATCCGCGGTCCCCAGGGTATTTCGCGGGTGCGCCCGGCGGAAGTTTCGATCGACCGGCAGAGTCCCAGCAGCTCTTCCGGGGAAAGCTCCGTCATGACCTCCAGCACCCCGTTCAAGTAATCCGGCTGTCCGGCCGGGCCGCCCACAGCTGGCGTCCGGTAAAGCGGCGAGCCAGCCAAGACCTCGATCTGCGGATGCTCAGCTAATTGTTGGCGCGCGGTGCGAAACTGTTCCAGCGGCTTTTCCAGGTTTCCGCCGAAGCCGAGAAAAGCTCGACTCTTGATCTGCTCTGTCATAATCTGTCACCTGAATCCGTGAATATACGGTGATGAAGAGTGCCGGCGCTTGGATTGCATGAGTCATGCAAAAATCCGAGCTGCACCCAAAGGTTCAGCGGCCATTTTTGAAAAGCTAAGGCGATTCAATGGCTTGTGCTACTCGCCGTCGGTTATTCATGGATTCAGGTATGACATTAAAGCACAAGCAGGAAAATAAAATCAATTTGCCGCTGCGGAAAAAGTCATCTCTGCTTCATTCAACCCGGCAAGCGGCTGACAGGAGAAACGATGGACTTCAGCCTGACTCTGGCGGTCGCCGATCTGCAGCAGACGGAAAATTTTTATCGGGAAATTCTGCAACTGTCCCCCCGCCGGAAGCAGACCAGAGTCGGGCTGGCCGATTTTCTGCTGCTGCATTGTCAGCAGACCTGCATTGTCTTCCGGCAGCTGTCCGATCTGGAAGCAGGCCATCCGGCCCTGCTGCAGAATCTTGACCGCCATCCCCTCGGGGTCGGCGTCCAGCTGGAGTTTTCCTGTTCCGATCTGAGCACAATCCGCCGCAATTTAAAGCGTCACCGCTGGCCGGTCAACTATGAACTGGAAGACGACGAACATCAGCGCAGCGAAATCTGGCTGCACGATCCGGACGGCTACCTGCTGGTGCTGAATGAAGAGAACTGAAAGTCGGACCTTCCCCCGCGAAAATTGACATCTCACCCTAACTGATATGCCGACTGCAGATTGCCACACTCAATCAGGCAATTATAATTATTTGTGCTGGCGGGAACAGGACCCGCAGTTTTGTCAAAAAGACGACTTCTGTGTTCAGCGATTCCTGTATCAACGGCAGACATCCCACTGCAATCCCCATCAAAAAATAAATTAATCCAATAATTTCAACCAAGTATAAATGTCCCCTAATCTTTGGCACGGTTCTGGCCATAGAGTGTCTCCGGTTAACCATACCCGCAATCGGAGGCATGGATGAAACATCCAATCCGGATCATGAAAATTCTCGGCGCTTTGCTGCTGCTGACACTGTTTTTTCTCAGTGCAAGTATAAAAGCGGACGCAGCTTCCCAGATTTCCCTGACCAGCATGGAAAAGCAGGAAAGCGTCAGCAGCACCAAGCTGACCTTCTACTTTTCCGAACTGCCGAAATTTAAGGCCAGTCATTCCGGACAACGGGCCGATCTGCTGCTGTCCGATGCCCGGGTATCCGCAAAACTGCACAAGCTTCCTGAAGACGAGACCGTGGTAAAAATCCTGCTGGCGCAGAAGCCTCGCGACCTGTTGGTTTCGGTTCTGTTGCGGCGCCCGCCGGTGCAGGTGGTGACCGAATCTTTGCGCGACCCGGCGCGGGTGGTCATGGAACTGTTCTGGGAGGGGGACCAGACGTCGCGTCCCGGGGTCGCCTTCCGGATTGCCGATATGCCGTCCCGCAAACCGGGGAAAAAGGCTCAAGAGTTCTCTCAGGAATCCCCCTGGAAAGGGCATTGGCTCGATTTCTTCCGCGACTACCGCTCTTATTGGAAATTCAATCTGCCTCCCAATTACACGCCAATGCAGCTGCCGGCGTTGGTTACCGATCCAAAGAGTCCACTCTGGCCATTGCAGCAACTGGCGGCCGAGCAGAAATGGTTGAGCCTGCAGCGCGCTGCCGGACAGCTGAATGATCTAAACGAGCTGCAGCGCTACCAGCGGGACCTGCTGCTTGCAGAAGCGCAGGTTCGTAGCGAGGCTTTCTCTGCCGGCTCGGCTCTCCTGTCCCAGCTGCAGGATGAGCAGGGGGGGGAGCAGGTTCGTGTCGAATATTTGACAGCTTATGCCCAGGCCGGCAGCGGCCAGCCTTTTGTTGCCCAGCTGACCCTGCAGGGGATGCTCCCCAAGCTTTCGGTCACTCAACCGTTGGCGCTACCGGTCTACCTCCTGGCGGCGGAAACCGCCCTGGCGTCCAATCAGCATCAGCTGGCCCTGGGTTATCTGCAGAATTCCGAGCTGGTCTGGCCCGAGTCCCTGCTCGCCGTCAAGAATCTGCGGATGGCCGATGCCTACGCCGGACTCGGCGATCTGGAGCGGGCCGTTTCCCGTTACCGGGACCTGGCTGAAGGGCCGGGACTTTTTGACTATTATCACCAATCCTGCAACCGGGCGGCTTTCAGCGCATTCAAGCAGCAGGATTATGCGCTGGCAACCCGGCTCTACCGGCTGCTGACGGAGCAGGCCATGGATCAGCCGCATTCCGACCTGCTGCTGTTTGCTTACGGTCTTGCAACTTACGAATCGGGCGATCTTGACTGGGGGCTGATTACTTTGCAGAAAGCGACCCTCGAACACCCGGCGACCGAAGGAGGGGATCGGGCCGCCTTGCGCCTGATCGATCACAAGCTGCTCAGTGGCGGGGAGCTGGGGATGGCGCAAGCGGTCAGCGAGTACGGCCAGCTGGCGGAAAAGTCAGTCAACCGCATGGTGCGTGAAGAGGCCAGTTTCAAACAGGCGTTAGCTCAATCCCTGCTTGGTGACCGGAGCGAAAGCGTTGACCACCTGATGCGTTTCCGGCGGGAATTTGCCAGTTCCGGACTACGGCGTGAAGCCGATCTGCTGCTGCTCGAGCAGATCCCGCCGCTGGTCGAAAGCCTGCTGGAACAGAAAAAGGACCTGCAGGCCGTGGTGCTGGTGGAACAGAACCGCAAGCTGCTTCGGAGCGGTGACATCAGTCGCGATTTCCTCAACGACCTGTCCGGCGCCTTCGAGCGTCTTGGGCTTTACGGCCGGGCCGGGCGGGTGCTGCTCTACCTGTTCGACCAGTCGAGCAACGAAGCGCAGCAGCAGCCGATTTACCTGCCGCTGGCCAGATCGTACCTGCAGCGCGGAGAATTTTCCGCAGCCAGCGATTACGCCGGTCGTTATCTGGAAAAATATCCGCAGGGTGAAGACAGCGGCGCCCTGTTCGGTATCCTGCTCGATGCTTTTGCCGCCGAGGGGCGCAACGATGAACTGCTCAGCTGGATGAACCGCGAAAATCGCCCGACCAGCCCGGCTCTGGAAACTCGCGCGGCCTGGCTCTACTGGGAGCAGGGGAAATTGCCGGAGCTGGTTAAATGTCTCGAGCGGGCCAGAAAGGAAGCCGGCAAACTCGAAGTCAAAGAAATGGCACTGCTGGCCGAGGCCTGTTACCAGCTGAACCGCAATGCCGAAGCACTGGAAATATATCGGCAACTGCAGAACGATTCCCGTTTCGGCACTCAGGCGCGCTACCGCAGTGCCCAGTTGCTGCTGCGCAATAAGCAACCGAAGGCCGCGCTTAATCTTCTTGCGCAACTGGTCGATGAAAAGAAGAAAGATCCCTGGAGCAAGTTGGCCCAGGATTTGCTCATTCAGACAAAACAGTAACAAATTTTAAGGTTTGTGTCAGAAACCAGGCAGGAGTCAGAAGTGGCGGATTTCAAAATTATGGACCGGACGTTTGCTGCGCTGCAGAAATCCCTCGACCTGCGTCAGCAGAAACAGCAGGTGATCGCGGCGAATATCGCCAATGCCGATACCCCGGGGTACGCGGCGCGCAAACTGAATTTTGAGGAAGACTTGCGTCAGGCGATCAACAGTCCGGCACTTGCCGGTCGTAAAACCAACGCCAAACACCTTCCGGTCGGCCCATCCGGGATCAGTCGTGTTCAGGGAACGATGACCCAGGTTCACGACCACAACCCGCTGGGGGATGGCAACACAGTATCCGTTGACGACGAAATGCTCGACCTGGCCGAAAACCAGTTGCTCTATGAGGCCGGAGTCCAGATTCTGAAGAGGAAGCTGTCCCTGCTCAAGTACGCCGCCAATGATGGCAAATAGGAGATAAGTTTTATGGATCTGTTTACCACGATGAAAATCAGTGCATCGGCGCTCAAGGCCCAGCGGGTGCGGATGAATACCATCAGTTCCAACCTGGCCAATATTGAAACCACCCGCACTCCCGACGGCGGCCCTTATCGCAAACGCGAGGTGGTCTTCCAGACCAGCCGGCAGGAGTTTGCCGATACTCTCGACAGCAGCATGCGCGATGCGGCGCAGGGGGTCAAAGTCTCTCATATCCAGGCGAGCGACCAGCCGCCGCGGATGGTTTACAACCCGTCTCATCCCGATGCCGACGACAAGGGGATGGTGGCGATGCCGAATATCAATCTGGTGGAAGAAGTCGCCGACATGATGAGCGCCAGCCGGGCCTATGAAGCGAATGTGACGGTGGTCAAATCGGCCAAGCGGATGGCGCTGAAGGCGTTGGAAATCTGAACCTGAGGTGAGACATGACAGCAATTAACGACATTACTCTGAACAGTCATCTGCAAGGGCTCTCCAAACCGCAGCCGTCGCCGGTCCAGAAGATCGGTGGCCAGTTTGCCGAGGCTCTGCAGAATTCGCTCTCCGCCGTCAACCAGAAGCAGGTCGCGGCCGACCGGGCGGCGGAACAGGTTGCTGCCGGGGAAACCAAGAATCTGCACGAAGCGATGATCAAGCTGGAAGAAGCGGATATCTCGCTGCGGCTGATGGTACAGGTCCGCAACAAGGCGGTTGAGGCTTACCAGGAAATCATGCGCATGCAGGTCTGATAGCACGGGCTGGGCGAGCAGTCGGATTGAATGTAATCGGTACGAAAGGGCACTGTAATGGCAGAAGAATTGGAAGAGGTCAAAAGCAATAACAAAAAACAGACAATCCTTGATGTCCTCAAGGATTGGTCTCTGGCCCGCAAGCTGAGTCTACTCGGGGTTGCGCTGGTCAGTATTCTGCTGTTCGCAACGATCATCCTGCAGTCCCGGGTGGCCGATTACAGCCTATTGTTCGCCAACCTGCCAAGCCGCGACGCGTCCACCGTGGTGGAATGGCTCAAAGATCATAAAATTCCCTACCGTCTGGAAGATGGCGGTAAAGACATCATGGTCCCGGCCGACCAGGTATATGAAGCCCGCCTCAATCTCGCCGGTTCCGGACTGGGCGATGGGGGAGTCGGTTTCGAGATTTTCGACAAACAGAGTTTCGGGATGACCGACTTTGCCCAGAAGGTGAATTACCGGCGCGCCCTGCAGGGTGAGCTAATGCGCACCATCACCTCCCTGGCGCCGGTCGAAAGTGCCCGCATCCACCTGGCGTTACCGGAAAAACGTCTGTTTCGGGAGCAGCAACAACCGGCGACCGCAGCGGTGATCGTCAAGCTGCACCCGGGGCGCACTCTCAAGGAACTGCAGTTGCAGGGGATTGTCCACCTGGTTGCCGGCAGTGTCGAGGGGTTGGACGCGGAGAATGTCACCGTGGTCGATTCGAGCGGCAAGGTGTTGTCGAAAAGCCGTGGCGATGAAATCAGCGGACCGATGACTCCGGGCATGCTCGAATACCAGCAGTCGCTGGAACGGCGCCTGGAGGCACGTGCCCAGTCGCTGCTCGATCGTGCCCTGGGCGCCGGGAACTCCCTGGTCCGGGTCACCGCCGCGGTCGATTTCGACCAGCGTGAGCGGGTCGAGGAAAAATTGGACCCCAACGGCTCCGTCGTGGTCAGCGAGCAGGCTACCAGCGAGCGGGGGAGCAGTGAAATCTCAGGTGGAGTGCCGGGGGTGGTTTCCAACCTTCAACAGGGCGCAACCGCAACCAGCGTCCAGACCACGCCGTCGAGGCATAGTACCGAAACGACCAACTACGAACTGAGCAAGGTGACCAGCAAGACCGTCCAGTCGGTCGGCAACATAAAAAATCTGTCGGTTTCGATCCTGGTTGCCGACAAACCGGGCACCGGTGCCGAAGGCGCCGAACCGACCAGTACGCCGCGAAATGCCGACGAATTGAAGGACATCGAAAAAATGGTACGGACCGCTTTGGGGATCAACGACAGTCGCGGCGATCTGATCTCAGTGGTTTCGATGCCGTTCGAAAACGGATTTGAATCCGAACCGATGCCGCCGCCGTCGGTTATCGACAAGATCTATCCCTTCATGCCGTTCATCAAGTACGGTCTGCTGGCAATTGCCGCGCTGATGGCCTACCTGCTGTTCCTGCGGCCGATCGTGCGGGCTCTGCGCGGCGCCGCGAACGAAACGACGCCGATGAAGACCGTTGAGGAACTCGAGGCGGAACTGCAGGGGCAGAGCCGGCCGATGCTCGGCGGGCCGAGTGATCCACTGGCCCAGATCCGCCAGGAAGTGCTGGGGGGGGACATGATGCCGGTGCAGGTGGTCAAGAACTGGCTGCGCGAGGAGCCGAGCGAATCCACATGACATCGTTATCTCATCAAGTTAGAGGATGAATGAAATGTACCGATTTAGCGGGGGTCAGCTGTGAAAAAGGCCAAACATCTTACCGGCGCGAAAAAGGCCGCTCTGCTGCTGCTCTGTCTCGGCGAAGAGGCTACGGCCAAGGTTTTTGAGGCCCTGGACGATAGGGAAGTCCGCGAGATCAGTCGCTGCATGATGGATATCGATCATGTCGATCCGGCGCTGGCGCGGGAAATCCTGGAAGAGTTCAAAACGGCGCGCGGCAGTGACATCGGTGTCTACATCCACGGCGAAGAGTTCGCCCGGCATGCCATTCTCGGCGCCGGCAACAATGAACGCGCCGAGTACCTGATCGATCAGGTGACTTCGGGGATCGAGGGGCGGCCGCTGGAGACGATTTCGAAAATGCATCCGCGAATGGTAGCCGGATTACTGGAGAATGAACATCCGCAGACCGTAGCGTTGATCCTTTCCACCCAGAAAGAGGATCACACCAGCAAGATTCTGGCCGAACTGCCCGACGATATCCGCGGCGAGGTGATGTACCGGATCGCCAAGATCGACAACGTTTCCCCCGAAGCGATCAATCAGATCGAGGATGCTCTGCAGCGGGAAGTCGGGGTTGTCGTCGGTCGTGATCGCAAACAGGTGGGGGGGATCACCAAGGTGGTCGATATCCTCAGCAAGATGGAAAAAGGCGCCGACCAGGTGGTTCTGACCAGTATCGAAGCGGCTGATCCGGAGATGGCTGAAGAGATCCGTCGGCGCATGTTCACCTTTGAAGACCTGGTAACGATCGATAATCGCGGTATGCAGGCGATCCTGCGCGAAGTCAGTACCGATATGTTGACCCTGGCGCTGAAGACCGCCTCCGAAAATCTGAAAACGAAGATTTTCAGCAATATCTCCCAGCGCGCCGCCGACATGATCGAAGAGGATCTTGAGGCGATGGGGCCGCGCAAACTCTCTGAAGTGGAAATGATGCAGATGGAAATTGTCAAGGTCGCTCTCAAGTTGGAGGAAGAAGGTTCCGTGGTGATTCCCGGTAGGGGTGGTGGTGGCGATGAGCTTGTCTAAAATCTATCGCGGCGAAGAAGCGGGAGATCTCAAGGAGTTTCAGTTTCGCTCTTTCGGCGACGCGGAACCGCAACCGACTTTTGACCCGGCCGGTTTTGCTGCCGGGGGGGACCATGCTGTACCGGTTGCAACGCGCAAGGTCATCCCACCGGCCGATGCTCCCGATAATTCGCTGCAGCAAGTTGAAGAGGCCTTCGCCCGGGGGCGCAGGGAAGGGGTGGCGCAGGCGGAAGCACGTCTGGAGACAACCCTCCAGGCTTTGACCCAGTCGCTGGAAGATGTCAGTCGTCTGCGTGAATCTCTGGCACAAAGCGGCAGCCGGGATATGTTGCGGCTGGTGATGGCGATTGCCGAGCAGGTGGTCCGACGCCGGATCGAGGTTGATCAGGAGATCATTCTGGGCGTTATCAAAGACGCTCTGCAAGCCTCGGTGCGCGCCGACAGCTACCGGATCTGCATCAGTCCCGCCGATCTTGAGGCGGTCACCAGCCAGAAGCCGCTGTTTCTGGCCAGCATCAGCGGTCTGAAAAATCTGAGCATCGAAACCGATCCGACCATCTCTCCCGGCGGCTGCCGGGTCGATTCGGAACTGGGGGATGTCGATGCCACCATCGAAAGCCAGCTTGACGCCATCCGTCAAACCTTGGCGGAAGCGATTACGGAAGGTTGATGCAGGATCTCGTCGCACGCATCAAGGCGGTCAGTCCGCTCAAGGTCAGCGGCAAGGTGACCCAGATTGTCGGTCTGGTGGTCGAGGGCTACTGTCCTGCGGCGACCGTCGGCACCCTCTGCCGGCTGCTGCCGCTCGGCGGCGGAGAACCGGTGCCGGCCGAGGTAGTCGGGTTTCGAAATTCTCGCGCCCTGCTGATGCCGCTCGGTGAACTGCGCGGTCTGGGTCCGGGCAGCCTGATCCAGGTGGTGCGCGACAGCGCCACCCTGCCGGTCGGTGATCAACTGCTCGGCCGGGTGATCGATGCCCTGGGGCAGCCGCTCGACGATCAGCCCCTCGCCCCCTGCGAAGAGGAATATCCTCTCTATGCCCTGCCGGCCAGTCCGATGGCGCGCAATCCGATTATCAGTCCCCTCGATCTGGGGGTGCGGGCGATCAACGGCCTGCTGACCTGCGGTAGCGGCCAGCGGATGGGGATCATGGCCGGTTCCGGGGTCGGCAAAAGCGTGCTGCTGGGGATGATGGCCCAGCATACCCGGGCCGATGTCAATGTTATCGCCCTGATTGGCGAACGGGGACGGGAGGTGCGCGAATTCATCGAACGTGATCTCGGCCCGGAAGGTCTGGCCCGCTCGGTGGTCGTGACCGCTACCTCCGACGTTTCGCCACTGCTGCGCATGCGCGGCGCCTTTGTCGCCACCACGATTGCCGAGTATTTCTGTGCTCAGGGGAAAGATGTCCTGCTGCTGATGGATTCGGCGACCCGTTTCGCCATGGCGATGCGCGAGGTCGGCCTGGCGATCGGCGAACCGCCGACCACCAAGGGCTATACCCCGTCGGTGTTCGCGACCCTGCCGAAACTGCTCGAACGGGCCGGCAGCTTCAAGGGAAAAGGGAGCATCACCGGTCTTTATACGGTGCTGGTCGAAGGGGATGACATGAACGAGCCAGTTGCCGATGCGGTGCGCTCGATCCTCGATGGGCATATCGTCCTGTCACGGGATCTGGCGGCCCGCAATCATTACCCTTCGATCGATATCCTCGCCTCGGCCAGCCGGGTCATGCGCGAAATCGTCAGCCCGGAACATCTACAGCTGAGCGGCCGGGTTCGCGAGATCATGGCGACCTACAAGGAAGCCGAGGATCTCATCAATATCGGCGCTTATTCCGCAGGCAGCAACGGCAAGATCGATTTCGCCATTTCCCGGATCGAAGCGATTACCGAGTTTCTCCGCCAGGGGATGGAGGAAGCGGTTGATCTTGATACCACCCTTGAGCAGATGGCCCAGGTGGTTCAGGATCGTCGCCAGCGCCAGGGGTGATAAACGATGGCTAAAAAATTCAAACTGCAATCGGTGCTCAATTATCGCCAGTCACTGGAAGACCAGGCGCGTCAGCAGTTGGCCGGCAGTCAACAAATCAAACAGCAACTCGAGGACGAATTACGGCAGCACCGGCAGCGCCTGCAACAGCTCGACGCTGAACTGAAAGAGCGCCAGCAGGAAGGGCTGACCGTGGCTGAAATCGATCTGTTCGAATCTCAGATTCAGCATCGCCGGCGGCAGATGCTGGCGGTGCAGCAGCAGCAGGAAGAGCTGGAACGGCGGATTCTGCGCGAGCGGGAAGAGCTGCTGCAGGCCGCTCGCGAAAAGCAGGTGATGGAAAAACTGAAAGAAAAACAGCAGGAGGCCTATCGCCAGGACCAGGCGCGCAAGGAGCGTAATGTGCTTGACGAAATCAGCCTCCGCAACAAAGGGGACCTGACATGAAAGGCGGTTTAGTCCTGATACTGGCCGGTATGCTGCTGTTTCTGCCGAGTCGTTTGCCGATGGCGACAGCAGCGACCCAGGCGATTACGGCGCCGGCGACGCCAACGGTGGCAAACGAAACGCAGATCGGCTCGGTTGAAGAGCGGCGGATTCTGGTGTCTCTGCAGGACGAATACGACAAACTGGCGGATCGTAAAGCCGAACTCGACAGCCGTGAAATGCAGCTAAAGACCCTGGCAGCCGAAGTCGATAAGAAACTCGCAGCGATGCAGGAACTCAGGACTGAACTGGTCAAGTTGCTGAATCGCAAGCAGGATGAGGAAGGGAAACGGGTCAGTGAACTCAGCGCCATGTACGAGAAGATGGAACCGACCAAAGCGGCCCGCCTGATCAAGGACCTGGACAAACAACTGGCGATCGAGCTGCTGCTCGGCATCAAGAAAAAGGTGGCCGGCGAAATTCTCAATAACCTCGATCCCAAAGTCGCCACCGAATTGACCAAGGCTTTTACCGAAATACCGGTGGAAGATAAACCGGGGTATTGAACCCCGGACCGAATCCAAAAGAAAGGAGGTGAAACACGAATGCAAACATTGCCCATGATCGAAATGGGAACCCAGGTTCCCGAAATTAACACCCCGAACAAGTCGTCGGAAGCAAAGGATAAGCTGTTCGGCAAGGTTCTGAACGATCAGCAACGATCGGCAAAGGCCGAAGCGCACAAAACGGAAGCCGGACATAAACCGGTCGAAAACAAAACGGTTGAGCATCCGGATCAGGAACCGAAAAGCGTTGCTGAAAAGAACCAGAAAACTCAGCCGCACAGCGAGAAACATGTCGCTCAAGCCGGACAGAAAGTGAAACAGCCCGGTGAGCAGAAGCGCGTGGCTGAAAAGGATCAGGAAGCGAAGCAACTCCCTGAACCGAAATGCGCGGTTGCCGTTGAGCAGGAAGCAAAGCAGCTTCCAGAGCTGAATTGCGCAGTTGAGGAACAGAAGCAACCGGAGGATCCGGCGCAGTTTCAAATCGACCAGGACAAGGTGCAACAACTGGTCATCGATCTGCTGCAAGCGTTGGTTGCGGAAAATAATCCGCAGCAACCGTCGGAACAGCAGGGCGAGGAACAGGCGTCGAGTCAAGAACTGCTGACCCGACTGCTGCAGCAACTCGATGACAGCCATCCGCAAGGGCCGCAGGCTCAAGGAGAGCAGGTTGTCGCCGGGATCGATCTGACGCCTCTGGTCGAGCAGTTACAGGAACTATCGAAACAGCAGGATACCGATGAGTCCCTGAAACAGCTGGTTGCGCGACTGGCAGAACAGCTGGCCGCAAAAAAAGGTCTAGAGGCGAACAGTGAACAGCTGGTCGGATTGGTCGAACAGCCGGTTCAGCAAATCCCCGCGGTCTCCCTGGAGTCGTTGGGGAAAGCGCGTCAGCTTCTACAGCAGGCGATCGACAAGGTTGCCGGTCAGCATCCGGATTCTGAATCCGGGGAGTTGGCGGAAGTTCAACAGCCGCCTTCCGACCCGCAATCTGAGGATGTGCAACCGCTTGCCAACCAGCCGGTCGAAAAGGCAATCGATCCCCGTTTTGCCGGACTGCTCAAGCCGCGTCAGGAAGAACCTCAGAAAGCTCTTGACGTGAAATCCCTGCGTGAGCGGGTCCAGGGGGATACCGCCAATCAGCAACCTGCTCAGGCGACAACGGCAACTGAACAGCCGATTGTTGCAGCTGATGCAAAACCGCAGCAGAACAAGGTTGAAGCTGCCGATCTGTTGACCAACGATCCCAAGCAGGCGGTTGATAATTTGCTGCGCCAGCTTCAGGGGAGCCAGCAACAGGGTCAGCATCAACCGCTGAACAACCTCAAACCGATGCCCATGGAAGCGCGCATGATGCAACTGCCGAGCGGTCAGCAGGTGGCCGAGAGCCAGGTTTTTGACCAGGTCGTTGCCCGCATGAGCGGCAGTTTCAACGGTGAATCGGGTCGGATGGTGTTACGTCTGCATCCGGCCGAACTCGGTTCTCTGCGATTGGACCTGAAGGTCGAGGGTGACCGGCTCCAGGCGCATCTGCATGCGCAGAGCCAGCAGGTCCAGGAAGTGCTCCAACGGCATCTTCCGCATCTGCGTAACGCGCTGGCGGAACAGGGTCTGAAGATCGACCGGTTCCAGGTTGATGTCGAACAACACAGCCATCAACAAGGTCAGCAAGGCAATCTGGCCCAACAGCAGAATCAGCAACAGCCGCATCAGCAAAGGAGCTGGCAACCGGCCTGGGATCAGGATGAACAACTCATCCCGTTAACCCAGTTGCTGCAGAACAGTGGCGGAGGCATCAGTCTTCACGTTTAAAAAAATAAAGGAAGGAGGTGAGGCACGAGATGTCAGCAATCAGTGGAATAAACAGCGGCAATATCAGTACCGCAGCAAATCTGGGACCCAAGGAAACAGCGATGGGAAAAGACGATTTTCTCAAGCTGCTGGTTGCCCAGCTGCAGAATCAGGATCCGATGAATCCGTCCGATCCCACTGAGTTTACCGCCCAGCTCGCCCAATTCAGCCAGCTTGAGCAGCTGACCAACATTACCGACGGCCTGAAAGGTCTCACCGATATGAGTGGCGCAATGCAACAGATGTCGGCGCTTTCATTGATGGGGCAGGAGGTGGTGGCCCAGACCGAGCAGTTCCATTACAACGGTGAACCGATGCAGCTCGGTTATCGTCTGGATACGCCGGCCGATGATGTGAAAATGTACATTCTCAGCCCGACCGGCGCGACGTTGTCCACCATTACGCCGGCTGAAACCGCTCCCGGTCAATATTTTGTCGACTGGAACGGCGCCAGCGATGCCGGCATGCCGCTGGGCCCCGGCGATTACGCCCTGGTAGTTCGGGCGGTCGATCAGGATGAGAAGTTGCTGTCGGCGGAGAGCCTGGTCAAAGGTCGGGTTTCCGCGGTCGATATGAGCGGCTCGGATTCACAGCTGGAAACCAGCGCCGGGGTTTTCCCGATGGGCACAATCGAAAAGGTGGGAACCGCCTTATGACCGATCGCATTACCATCATCCCACAACCGATCATACCGGCCCGGCCGAAACCGGCGGCCCGTAGTCAACAACCACCGGCAGCAGCGGGAAGTTTTGATCAGCTGCTGCGCAAGCAGATCGACCAGGGGGGAATAAAATTCTCCAAGCATGCGGTCGATCGCATGAACAGCCGGGGAATTCAGTTCAGCCCCAACCAACTGCAGCGGATTGAACAGGCCGTCTCGCAGGTGGAAGCCAAAGGGGGCAGAGAGTCCCTGGTCATGCTCGATGACACCGCCCTGGTGGTGAGTGTCAAAAATGATACCGTGGTTACGGTGGTCGATAAGGAACAGTTAAAGAACAACGTTTTCACCAATATCGACAGCGCTGTAATTGCCTAACCGAACCGGTCCTCTTGGAGGAGGTTCGCGAGCCGCCGACCGCATGACGCGGCTCACACCTTAAAGGAGCGACAAATGGGTGTATCCAGTTCTTTGTTCAGCGGTGTTTCCGGACTGAACGCCAACGGTAACGCCATGAGCGTTATCGGTAACAATATCGCCAATGCCAATACCGTCGGCTTCAAGTCAAGCCGCACTATCTTCGGTGACCTGCTGTCCAGCCAGATTTCCGGCTCCGGCGGCACTTCCCAGGTCGGCCGGGGGGTCGGCCTGTCGGTGGTCGACAATATTTTTAGCCAGGGGACCTTCGAAAACACCGAGACCAATACCGACCTGGCGGTTGAAGGACCGGGATTCTTCATGGTCAGCGACCCGGCCGCCGGCAACGCTGTCAACAACTATACCCGCGCCGGGGCCTTCCGTTTCGATGCCGACGGATATCTGGTCAACCCGGAGGGGTTCAATGTCATGGGCTACCAGCTCGACGACAATGGTAATACCTACGGCGACCTGGTTCCGATCTGGGCCAATACCCAGTCGTTCAGCCAGGCCAATCCCACTTCCGAGATTACGATCAATACCAACATCGATTCTGATTCGAATGTTATCGGTGCTTATCCGGCCTTCGATCCGGCCGATCCGACCAACACTTCCAACTACGCAACCTCGATTCAGGTGTTCGACAGCCTCGGCAGTACCCATCTGATGACCACCTATTTCACCAAGAACTCCAACCAGAACTGGGAGTGGAATACCGTGGTTGACGGCGGGGAAGTGACTGGTGGGACCGCCGGGAGTCTGGAAGTCGTCGGCCGCGGGACCCTCGAGTTTGATCCCAGTGGGGATCTGATCCGGATCGGGACGGATGACGGGTCTGGTTCCGTGACCGTGTCCGATCTCTATACGGTCCCGGGAGACACCACCAGTGCGCCGGTGATGCCGGTTCCGACGGCGACCACCATTGCCGGTGACCTTGATTGGATCAATGGCGCGGTTCAGACCCAGCAGGTCAATCTCGACATGCAGACCACCCAATACGCCAGCCCGTCGGTGGTGGTGTCGCAGGAGCAGGACGGCTTCGGCACCGGGACCCTGGTCAAACTGAGTATCGATGAGTCCGGAAATATTATCGGCAATTTTTCCAACGGTACGCCGCGCAAGCTGATGCAGCTCGCCCTGGCCAAATTTTCTAACGCCGGCGCCCTGACCAAGGAAGGGAACAATATGTGGTCCCAGAGCAGCAACTCCGGGCCGCCAATTGTCGGGACGGTCGGTTCCGGGGTCGGAAATATCTTTACCAATGCCCTGGAGCTGTCGAATGTCGACCTCGCCCAGGAGTTTGTCAAGATGATCACCACCCAGCGCGGTTTTTCGGCGAACTCGAAAACCATCACCACCACTGACGAGATGCTCGCCGAAGTTATCAATCTGAAACGCTGACAGGCTTGAGTCAAAATCATGACTTTTCGACATGCCGCCCCAATATTTCGGGGCGGCATTTTTTTGTGGCGCTTGGCAGTCGTTTGTATTGATTTATAAGTTGTTGAAAAAAAAGAATAAAAAAATAAATTCAGGTTTGCTTGATGGCTGGCACATTCCTTGCCAAAGCCTTAGGTGTTATTAAGGTTACTGCGTGAAACTTCACGAACGAAAATAGAGGGTGGCTCATGGATTTATCCACGGTAATCGGCATAGTCGCGGCATTCGGCCTGATGATCAGTGCCATCATGCAGGGCGGATCGCTTTTCATCTTCGTCAATGTTCCGTCGATGATTATCGTCCTCGGGGGAACCATCGGCAGCGCCTTGGTCCATTATCCTTTCGGCGATCTCCTCGGCGCATTCAGTGTCGCCCGCAAGGCGTTTTTCCACAAGCACCATTCGTCGATCGACACCATCGGCAGGCTGATCAGCTATGCCGGCAAGGCGCGCAAGGAAGGGATCCTTTCGCTGCAGTCGGTAATGAACGAGATCGATGACGATTTTTTCCTCAAAGGGTTGCAGATGGCGGTTGACGGCCAGGAGCCGGAAGCTCTCAAGGATATGCTCGAGCGGGAGATCGTCTATGTCATGGAACGGCACGACAAAGGGGCGGACATCTTTAACGCCCTGGCCGCTTATGCGCCGGCCCTGGGAATGATCGGGACCCTGATCGGCCTGGTGCAGATGCTGCAGACCATGAACGATCCTTCCTCCATCGGTCCGGCAATGGCGGTGGCGCTGATCACCACCTTTTACGGCGCGATTATCGCCAACGTCGTCTGTCTGCCGATCGCCGGCAAGCTGCAGATCCGGTCGGCCAGCGAAGTCCTCAATAAGACCCTGGTCGCCGAAGGGATGAAATCGATTCTTGAGGGGGAGAACCCGCGACTGATGGAGCAGCGGCTGCACGCCTTTGTCGCGCCGAAAGAACGTCAGAGCAACTTCGGCAAATAGGAAGAGACGATGCCGAAAAGAGAGAAAAAAGCGGCGGCGGGCGCGCCGGCATGGATGGTCACCTTCAGCGACATGGTGACCCTGCTGCTGACCTTTTTCGTCCTGTTGCTGTCGATGTCCACCACAGACCAGGTCAAATTCTCCAGGGCCAGTGATTCTCTGGCCGGGGCTTTCGGGGTCCTGGCCAGCAGCGACAAAACCGAAATCAATAAGCCCAACGTGGTGTCCTATTCGCCAGTAAATGATGATTTCACTTCGCGAGTCTATCGCCGGCTGAAAACCAAATTGCGGGAACTGAAATTGAATCGCAAGATTGACCTGGTCAAGGATCGCGGGGCGGTGGTGCTGAGAGTCGATGAGTCGATCCTGTTCGCTTCGGGACAGAAGCAACTCTCCCCGGAAGCCTTTCCGGTTTTGCGCAAAGTCGCCGAACTGGTCCGGCCGCTGCCGCTCAACCTGAAGGTGGAAGGGCATACCGACAATCGGGGTGATGAACTGGCCAACTGGGATCTGTCCGTGGGCCGCGCGGTTTCGGTGCTGCGTTTTCTGGCCAGTAACCAATTGCTGCCTCTGTCCCGTCTGGCCGCGACCGGTTACGGTTCGCAGAAACCGTTGTTCCCCAATAACAGCGATCGGGAACGGGCGCTGAACCGCCGGGTCGAATTCGTACTGGAAAGTCAGGGTAATCCGGATCAGGAGCTTCCCTACCTGCTCGATGCCCGGGAACAGTCACCATTCTGATGCGCATGAGTCGTTAATTTGACAGCGATCAAGCAGATCTGAAGGAAGGATAGTCATGGCCAAGAAGGACGCACAGGACGCCGCTGAAGGCGGGTCGCAGAAGAAACTGATCATCATTATCGTCGTCACCCTGGTGGTGCTGGTCGGGATCGGCGCCGGAGCCTTCCTGCTCATGGGAGGCGTGAAAGAAAAGGTTTCCCTGGATCAACAACAGACCGAACCGGGGAAGCAGGGGAAGTCCGTCGGCCCGATGGTCAATATCGATACCTTTATCGTCAATATTCTCGACGATGAACAGAGCCGCTTCCTGAAGGCGGCAATCACCATCGAAGCCGACAACGATCGCGTCGTGCAGGAGATCAATGAGCGGATGCCGCAAATCAAGGATGCCATCCTGCTGCTGATCGGCAACAAAACTTTCAGCGAGTTGAACGATTTGCAGGGGAAGCTCCAGCTGCGGGCCGAACTGATCAACCGGATCAACAGCATTCTGCTCAAAGGCAAGATCAAGCGTATCTATTTCACTGATTTCGTTGTCCAGTAAGGGCGTCCCGCGTGGAAAAGATTCTCACCAAAGAAGAGATTGCCGAGCTGCTTTCGGCGGTACGTCACGGCGAAATCGAGATTGATGCCGAAACCGAGGACGAGTCCGGCCCGCTGAAAAGTGCGGCGGCGACCAAGGCGGAAAGATGCAACCTGTTCCGCGCCGACGGACCCGAAGGCTGGCGGCTGCCGAATTTCGACCTGATTCTCGATGGCTATGCCCGCAATTTTGCGATCTCCCTCTCCAACCGTTTCCAGCGTTCGGTCAACATCAAACTTGATGCCATGGAATCGATGAAGTTTGAGGTCCTGCTGCAGAAGCTTTCCGGCCATGGGGCGATCGGGATTCTGCAACTGGAACCCTTAAATGGCGGCGGGCTGATGATTTTTGACGAACAGCTTTCCTTTTCGCTGGTCGAGATTGTTCTGGGCGGATCATCGGAAACCGAGGTCGTGGTGCCGGACCGAGGAATGTCGGCCATCGAACTGAATGTGATCCGCGATGTGATCGGATCGGCCTGCCCGGAGCTGGATAAAGGATTTACACAGTTCCAGCAGATTAAGTCGTCGCTGGTCAAGGTGGTCAGCAACTTGCGGCTGCTCAATTTCGTTGCTCCGGAAGTCGGCGTGGTCTCGGCCCGTTTCCATGTCTGCATCGACAGCCTGGAAGGGGATATCACCCTGGTGATTCCGCACTCGGCGCTGGAACCCCTGCAGAAGAAACAACAGGAAAAAGCGATCCCGCCCAGTGCCCTGCAGAACAGCAAATGGCAGAAGGTGGTCTGCGACGAAGTGGGACAGATGGAGGTCGAACTCGAAGCGATGTTGGCCAAGGTTTCACTGCGGGTACGTGACATCCTTAACTTCCAGGTTGGAGATGTCATTGACCTGGCCTGCAGTCCCGACACGCCGCTGAAGGTCATGGTTGAAGGCCGGCCGAAATTCTATGGCATGGCCGGGGTACAGGGTGGCAAGAAAGCGATACGTCTCATGGGGCGGATCCCCAACGGAGGATAAGTAATGAGTGAAGTGAAACAGGAAAACGGTCAATCTGTGGCGGAAGCTGATGTTGCCAGACAGGTCAAGGAACGTGGTATCGATCTGCTGCTCGATATCCCGCTGCAGGTTTCGGTCGAAGTCGGCCGATCGCGGATCCTGGTCCGGGATCTGCTGCAGATGCAGGAAGGCTCGCTGGTTGAACTTGACAAGCTGGCCGGTGAACCTCTCGACCTGTACGTCAATTCCCGACTGATCGCCCGCGGGGAAGCAGTGGTGGTCAACGATAAGTTCGGCCTGCGACTGACCGATGTGGTCAGCCCTTCGGAACGGATTGAAAATCTCGGATGAAAACCCCACTGCTGACAACCTTGCTGTTGCTGCTGCCGCAGTTGCTCTTTGCCGCCGAGAAGATCGAGGAGCCGAGTCTGCTCGGTTCCTCCCTGAAAATGCTGGCCGCCCTGGCGGTGGTCATCGGTATTCTGCTGCTTCTGTACGCCGCCAGTCGCAAGGGATTCGGCTTCCTGCCGAAACAGCGCAGCGGTACAATCAAGGTCCTGGAAACCCGTCCGCTGGGGGGGAAGAAGTTCCTCTGCTTGGTGTCGGTCCGCGGTCAGGATCTGTTGCTCGGCATCAGCAACGAGCGGATCGAAAAACTCGCCAGCCTGCCGCCGCGCAGCGAATTTTCTGACAGCCTGCAGGAACAGCTGGGAGAGGTCAAGGCATGAAGCTGAAAACCCTGCTGCTGCTGATTCTGCTGCTGATTCCGGTCACCGCCCTGGCCCAGGGGTTGCCAACCATCACCGTCGGCATCGGCGAAGCGAACAATCCGGGGGAGGTGTCCACGGCCCTGCAGATCCTGGCCCTGCTGACCATTCTTTCGGTGGCGCCGGCGATCCTGTTGATGACCACCGGTTTTACCCGGATCGTCATCGTGCTGTCATTCACCCGTCAGGCGATGGGGACCCAGCAGGCCCCTTCGAACCAGATCATCATCGGCCTGGCGTTGTTTCTGACCTTTTTCATCATGGCCCCGGTGTTCGATCAGATCAACCAGAATGCCCTGCAGCCCTACCTGAACAAGAAGATCAGTCAACAGCAGGCCTTCGAACAGGCGGTCAAACCGATGCGCGAATTCATGTTTTCGCAAGTCGGGGAAAAGGACCTGCAACTGCTGGTGGACATCTCAAAGGCGCCGCAGCCGAAGAACCGGGACGATATTTCCATGCTGACCCTGATTCCGGCGTTCATGCTCTCGGAATTGAAGCGGGCCTTCCAGATGGGTTTTCTGTTGTTTGTTCCCTTTCTGATGATCGATATGATCGTCGCCTCGATTCTGATGGCGATGGGGATGATGATGCTGCCGCCGATCATTGTTTCCCTGCCGTTTAAAATCCTGCTGTTTGTCCTGGTCGACGGCTGGTCACTGGTGATCGGCTCACTAGTACAGAGTTTTCACTGAAGGTTCTAGGAACTGGGTCAAGCCTAAAGCCTAGCGCCTAAAGCCTAGAGCCAAGAGCCCTCATCCTCGTTCCTCGAGCCTCAAATCCGAAGGATTTGTCATGACTCCCGAATTTGTCATCAATATCGGCCGCCAGGCGATTGAAACCGCTCTGACGGTCGCCGCGCCGATGCTGCTGGCGGCGCTGGTGATCGGCCTGGTGATCAGTATTTTCCAGGCGGCGACCCAGATCAACGAGCAGACCATGACCTTCATCCCGAAGATCGTCGGCGTCTTTCTCACCCTGCTGATTTTTGCTCCCTGGATGTTACAGAAGGTCACTTCATTTTTGACCATGATTTTCGACCAGCTGCCGACTGTCGGTCGCTGAGGGTGGATTTGCTGCGACCATGGAACTGCCCGATTTCTCACTTGCGCTGATTCAGGGATTTCTGATCTGCCTGGCGCGCGTCGGCTCGATGATCGGTTCGATCCCGGTCTTCAGCGGCGGCCAGTTGCCGCCGCAGATGCGGGTCGGGATTGCGGTGCTGTTCGCCATGGTCTGCTATCCCGCCGTTGAAGGGTTTATCCCCACCCGGAGCTTTTCCCCGTTCGAGTTAGGCGTTCTGCTCGCCCAGGAAACCATTCTCGGATTGATGGTCGGCTTTCTGGCCCAACTGGTGTTCATGGCCGCCGAGTTCGCCGGCTCGCTGATCGGTTATCAGATGGGGTTCGCTGCCGCCAACGTCTTTGATCCTTCCACCCAGCGGCAGGTTGCCCTGATCTCACAGTTTCAGGGAATCTTCGCGATCCTGCTGTTTTTGTCGCTGAACGTTCATTACCTGTTTTTCGAGGCGATCGTCGGTTCCTTCGAGATGCTCCCGCCCGGCAGCCTGAACCTGGCCGGCGGCGCGATTCCGCTGCTGATGGCGGTCGCCAACCACTCGCTGATCCTGAGTATTCAGCTGGTCGCGCCGATCCTGGCGCTGCTGATCCTGTCCAACCTGACCCTGGGAGTCATGGCCCGGGTTTTTCCACAGTTGAATGTCTTCCTCCTCTCCTTCCCGATCAATATCGGGGTCTCCTTCATCGTCATGGGACTGACCCTCGGGGTCTTCGCCACCATGCTGAGCAAAGAATTTTCCGCCCTCTCGGACCGCTTTTTGCAACTCTTCAGTTTGCTGTGAATTTTCTCATCTAAAACTGCCGGAATTTTGGCACGTTAAGGTGATCACCAACCGCAAGAGGCGGTTGAGAAATGGCTGGATGCAAGGCTTGCGCAGCTTGAACCATGAGGCGACGTCGATTGGTGAAAGCTGAGCGTAACGCAGCTGATGCCCCTTTATCGACCGCCGAGGAAACGCAATGGCCGATTCTGATCAGGAAAGAACAGAAGACCCAACACCGAAACGTCGTGAGGAGTTTCGCGAGAAAGGGCAGGTGGCGCAAAGCAAGGAAGTCACCACGGCGGCAATGATGACCCTGTCACTGCTGCTCTGGCTTTTCTATGCAAAATATTTCTGGTCGGATCTGAGTGATCAGGTGAGAGCCTTGCTGCAGATGCTCAGCTATTTTCGCGCAACGAGCCAGAGCGTTCTCCACCTGCTCTGGGAAATGGGCAGAATCCTTGGGCGCCTGCTCTGGCCGATATTTATGCTGACCCTGCTGGTCGGCTTTTTCTCGTCCTTTTTGCAGGTCGGACCGCTGCTCAGCCTCAAGGCCTTCGAACCTGATCTGGGAAAGTTCAATCCGATCAAAGGGATGTCCAAGTTCGTTTCCAAGCGTTCGGCGGTTGAACTGGTCAAATCCCTGTCCAAGGTCGCATTGATCGGTTTCGTGGCGTACAAGACGATCAGCAATGAATTCGCCACCGCCTTGACCCTGGTCGGCCTCGATTTGAGTCAAACGGTGCTGTTTCTGGGACAAACCGCTTTTCTGGTGTTGGCAAAAACCTCAGGGATCATGATTGTTCTGGCGGTCATCGATTTCATCTTCAGCAAGTACGAAATGGAACAGAAGATGAAAATGACCAAACAGGAAGTCAAAGAAGAGCACAAACAGCAAGAGGGGGACCCGAAGGTCAAGGGGCGGATCCGTTCCATGCAGCAGCAGATGGCGCGTCGACGGATGATGGCCGAAGTGCCGAAAGCCGATGTGGTGATCACCAACCCGACCCATCTGTCGATTGCCATCTCTTATGATCGTGAACGGATGGACGCGCCGTTTGTTGTCGCCAAGGGGGCGGATCACATGGCCTTCCGGATTCGGGAAATCGCTCGGGAACATCAGGTGCCGATCGTCGAAAACAAGCCGGTGGCACGGGCTTTGTACAAGCTAGAGGTCGGGGAGCAGATTCCCGAGGAAATGTTCAAGGCCGTGGCCGAGGTGCTGGCCTATGTTTACAGCCTCAAAAAACGATAACTTGTTGAAATTAAAATAAATAGATTGCTTCTGCGGGCGACTTTGTCAAAGCCAAAAGCTTGACAGCGACTGTCAGAATTCAGGCTTGAAGGAGTATTTATGGCAACTCTTGACGGGATCATGGATAACCGCTGGCGCGAAATGCTGATCCGCAGCGATGTGCTGGTGGCGTGTGGGCTGGTACTGATTCTGATGCTGATGATTCTGCCGGTGCCGCCGATACTGCTCGATATTTTCCTGTCGCTCAATATCACCATCGGCCTGCTGATCCTGGTTATTTCCCTCTACACCTTGCGGGCGCTTGATTTTGCCATTTTCCCCAGCGTATTGCTGATCACCACCCTGTTCCGCCTTTCCCTGAACGTGGCTTCGACCCGGCTGATCCTGCTGCACGGTGATGAGGGACCGGGCGCTGCGGGGAAAGTTATCCAGTCCTTCGGCCAGTTCGTGGTCGGTGGCAACTATGTGGTCGGGATCGTCATCTTCTGCATCCTGGTGATCATCAATTTCATGGTCATTACCAAGGGGGCCGGCCGGGTGGCCGAAGTCGCCGCCCGTTTCACCCTCGACGCCATGCCGGGCAAGCAGATGGCGATCGACGCCGATTTGAACGCCGGACTGATCGATGAAAACGATGCCCGCCGGCGGCGTGAAGAGATCGCCGCCGAATCCGACTTTTTCGGCGCGATGGACGGTGCCAGCAAGTTTGTCAAGGGGGATGCCATCGCCGGCATCATCATCACCCTGATCAATATCGGCGCCGGATTCATCATCGGCGTGATGCAGAAAGGGATGCCGATGGCTGATGCGGCGGCCAACTATACCATCCTGACCGTCGGCGACGGTCTGGTCGGTCAGATTCCGGCGCTGATCATTTCCACCGGCGCCGGCATCATGGTGACCCGCACCGCCGGTGACGAGGATTTCGGTTCGGAAATGAAGCGGCAGTTCACTATCCACCCACGGGCAATCTGGGTGGTCTCCGGCATCCTGTTCGCTTTCTCGTTGATTCCGGGGTTGCCTAACCTCCCCTTCTTTGTGCTGTCGCTGGCCATGGCTGGGGTCGCCTACCGGGTCCAGAAGACGAAGGAACAGGGTGTGCTGCGGGATGAGCTGCAGGCTGCCTCAGATGAGCCGAAGCAGCTGACGGAGGAAGACTATGAAGGGATGCTGGCAATCGACCTGCTGGAGATGGAGGTCGGTTACGGTTTGATCCCGCTGGTCGATGCCAGTCAGAACGGTGAACTGCTGCCGCGGATCAAGTCGATCCGCCGCCAGTTCGCTCTCGAAATGGGCTTTATCGTCCCGCCGGTTCATATCAAGGATAACCTGCAGCTCAAGCCGAACGAGTACGCCATCATTCTCAAGGGGGTCAAGATCGGCGGCGGTGAACTGCTCCCAGGCCATTTTCTGGCGATGAATCCGGGAACCGCGACCGAAACCATCAAGGGGATCGATACCACCGAACCGGCGTTCGGGTTGCCGGCGATCTGGATTCCCGAGGACAAGAAGGAGCGGGCGCAGATTTCCGGGTACACCGTGGTCGACAACACCACCGTGGTCGCCACCCATCTCAGTGAATTGATCAAGAAGCACGGTCATGAACTGCTCGGCCGTCAGGAAACCCAGAACCTGCTCGACAACCTGGGCAAGGATTATCCGAAGCTGGTCGAGGAACTGGTACCGAGCCTGCTCAATCTCGGCGTGGTGATGCGGGTGCTCCAGAATCTGCTGAACGAAGGGGTTTCCATTCGTGACCTTAGAACTATTTTAGAAACTTTGGCCGATTGGGCACCGGTTGTGCAAGATCCTGATCAATTGACGGAACATGTCCGGGCGATACTGGCCCGATCGATCAGCAACAGCTACAGCGGGGATGGGCAGGTGTTGGAAGTGATGACCTTTGATCGCGAAGTCGAAACCCACATTCAGGAAGCGCTGCACACCACGGAACAAGGGGCTTACCTGGCACTTGAGCCCGGCTTCGCCCAGGAGCTGATCAACAGTCTGAATCAGAGCCTGCAGAACTTTGCCGGGGCGACGCCGGTGTTGCTCTGCACGCCAACAATCCGACTCCATGTCAAAAGGTTGACCGAGCGTTACCTGCCCGGTCTGGCGATTATCTCCCACAATGAGATCGCTCCTCATCTGAAGGTGCGGTCGGTAGGAACGGTGACTGTCAATGTTGGTTAGAAAATTTGAAGCGGATGACATGGCCTCGGCCCTGAAACAGGTCAAGGCCACTCTCGGCGCCGAAGCGCTGATCCTTTCCACCCGCACCCTGCGTAAAAAAGGGCTGGGTGTCCTCGGCAAGCAGATCATCGAAGTGACCGCAGCGATCGAATCCCCGGCGATGAAAGGCGGCACCGGCAAGGGAGGCGGCCCGGTCGCCAGGACTGCGGCGCCGAAAGCGATTCCGGCAGCCTACCGGACACCGCTGAAAAACGATGACGAAGAGTTGGCGGAGCTGGTTCGTCAGGCTCCGACCTCCGGCAAGGTCGAGGTTGCCGGCAATCTGCTGGAAGATGAAGTCCGCAGTCTGCGGGCCCGACTTGAGGCGCAGGATGTCGATCAGCTCAAATCGGAACTCGATCAGCTCAAGGGGCTGGTCCAGCAACTGACCGTAACCAGCCCGCCGGCGCAACAGGCGGACGGCCTGCAGCGGGTTGCCGCCGCTGGCGACCAGCCGGTCGCGCCGCGTCGCCAGGCTGCGGTTTCGACCCTGCGGACCACGCTGAACGCGGAGCTTGCTGAACTGATCGACCTGCTCACCGAGCGCGGCATCGAGTCGGAAGCGGCCGCGACCATTGCCCGTTTTGCCAGTCAGCGGTTGACCGAGCGGCAGCGCCGGGAACCGCAGCTGCGCCGCGAATTACTGACCGGGATGGTGGCCGATCTGGTGCAGACCAGCGGCCCGCTCTGGCAGCCGGGAGAGGGACAGAAGCGGGTTGCCCTGATCGGTCCGACCGGAGTCGGGAAAACCACCACCATCGCCAAGCTGGCCGCCGCGGCGATCACCGACAGCGCAGCCCGGGTCGCCCTGGTGACCATCGATACCTTCCGGATTGCCGCCGTTGAACAGCTGAAGGTTTACGGCGAGATCATGGGGCTGCCGGTCGAAGTGGTCTTCTCGCCGGAACAGCTGCAGGAGGCTTTCTGCCGTCATCGTGACAAGGATCTGATTCTGATCGATACCGCCGGCCGCAGCCCGCGGGACAGCGAGCGGATCGACGAACTGAACGAATTTCTCGGCGCCGGCGCCGAGGTGGAAAACTGTCTGGTGCTGGCCGCGCCGACCGAAGAACGGCAACAGCAGCAGATTCTGAAATCGTTCAGCAAGCTGCCGGTTGCGCGGCTGATCTTCACCAAGCTCGATGAAACCGATCGCTGCGGCGCCCTGATCAACCTGCCGACCCGGTCCAATCTGCCGCTGGCCTACCTGACCAACGGTCAGCAGGTCCCGGAGGATCTGCTGCTGGCCGAGCCGGCCGGCGTTGCTGAACTGGTGATGGCAAACGACACGGACTCACGGAGGATGGCCGTATGATGAGTGGAATCTCTGACCAGGCGGGGACCCTGCGCAACCTGCGCGAACAGCTCGTCGACAACCCCGGACCCCTGAATATGCCGGCCACCCGCGTATTATCGGTCACCAGCGGCAAAGGGGGGGTTGGCAAAACCGCGGTGGTGTCCAACATTGCCGTAACCCTGGCGAAACGCGGGAAGAAGGTACTGATTATCGATGCCGACCTGGGGTTGGCCAATATCGACGTGGTGCTCGGTCTGGCGCCGCAGTTCAATCTCAACCATTTCTTCAACTCTGAAAAGAGCCTGGCGGAGGTGATGATCGAAGGACCCCACGGGGTGAAGATCCTGCCTGCCGGTTCCGGGGTGCAGAAATTTACCCATCTTGACGGTCAGTTGAAAATGCGCCTGATCGAATCGCTCGACGCTCTGGAAGAGCAGTTTGATGTGGTCCTGATCGATACCGAGGCCGGCATTTCCGACAACGTCACCTACTTTAACGTCGCCGCCCAGGATATCCTGGTGGTGACCACCCCGGAACCGACCGCCATCACCGACGCCTACGCGCTGATGAAACTGCTCTCCACGCAATACCATCAGAAACGTTTCCTGCTGACGGTCAATTCGGTGCGCGGGGCGGACGAAGGGCTGGACGTGTTCGAAAAACTGACCATGGTCTCCGGTCGCTATCTCGATATTTCCCTCGATTATCTCGGCTGTATCCCGTTCGACAAGAAGATGCACGATTCAGTGCGGCAGCAGCAGGCGATTGTTGATCTTCTTCCCGAGCACAAGGTTGCCAGGGCCTTTGTCGAGCTGGCGGACAGTCTGATCGATGCGCCGGTCAACAATCAGGCCCAGGGAACCCTGCAATTCTTCTGGAAGCAGTTTCTCGGAGTCGGCACGGAGGCGCGCTGATGGGTTATCAGGAAGGCTACGGACCGCCGGGAGCGGCGGAGCGGGAAAAGATGATCGAGGCGCATCTGTCCCTGGTCGACTTTCTGGTCGACCGGATGATGACTCAGGTGCCGGCCTTTGTCAGCCGTGACGATATCCGCAGCGCCGCCCTGATGGGTTTGCTCGATGCCGCCGGCCGGTTTGACCCGCGGCGCGGGGTGCTGTTCAAAACCTTCGCCGAGCGGCGGATTCGCGGCGCCGTGTTTGACGAAGTACGGCGCATGGACTGGTTCTCCCGTTCGTTGCGCGAAAAGCAGTCGCTGCTGGGCAAAACGACCGATGACCTCAGTAAAAAATTAGGGCGGGCGCCGGAAGCTGCAGAGATCGCCGAAGCCCTGGAGATGGATCTGGAAGATTTCCATGAACTGCAGCTGCAGGTCAGCCAGCTTGGTTATGTCAGCCTGCATGAACATCTTGACGATGACGGCGAAAACAGCCGGATGTTTATCGACAATCTCGAAGATACCGCGCAGACCAGCGTCCAGGAGCGGATCGAGGCGGGGGAACTGACCAAGGAACTGGCCGGTTATCTTGAGCAGTTGTCGGAGAAGGAACGGCTGGTGATCGCGCTGTTCTATTATGAAGAATTGTCGCAGAAAGAGATCGCCGAAGTTCTGGAGCTCACCGAGGGGCGGATCTCGCAACTGCACAGCCAGGCATTGGCCAAGCTGAAAGTGAAAATGCGGCGCAGCATCAACGCCCTGCGCTCGGGGGACTGAGATGGTTGCGGAACAACTTCCGTTGTTGCTGGTCGGCATGGTTGCCGGGCTGGCCCTGCTGCTGAGTTTCTGGCAGCTGCAGGTCGGTCGCAAGCTGCGGCGCGAACTGAACGCTCTGCGGCGCGAGCTGGAAAATCGGCCGGCCGTTCCCACGACCTCTGACAGTTTTTCCGCCCGGCTTGACCAGGTCGAGCGGCAGCAGGCTCCGGCGACAACCGGTCAGCGCAGCTCCACCGAAAAATATCGCTATGTGGCTTCTCTGGCCGCACAGGGGATGGATGTCAACGGGATCGCTTCGGCCCTGCAGATGGCCACGGCCGAGGTTGAACAATTGCTCCAGCTGGCGCGTCTGAGGCAGAAGCAGTGAGTTGTCCGGCCGTTAAAGATTTTCTGCCGGCCGGTCGAGAAGTAGGCATAACCCGAGGATAGACGGGAGGAACAAATGGGAAGCGGAATGTACGGGGCAGTATCAGGATTGATCGGACGGATGCAGATGATGGACAACATCAGTGAGCAGCTGTCGGCGGTCAAGGACAATTCCTACAAGAAAAGTGTCCCGACTTTTGAAGCCGAACTGGCTGAAGCCAATTCCGGAATGGCCAGCAAAGGGGTTAATTATACCCGTGTCAGCGAAGGGGCCATCGATTTCTCACCAGGGCAAATGGAATATACCGGTGATCCCCTGAATGTGGCGATCAATGGCGACGGTTTCTTTCAGGTTCAACAGGCAGACGGCAGTTTCGGCTATACCCGCAAGGGTAATTTCAAACTGGACAGCGAAGGGACACTGATCGACAGCGAGGGGCGCAAACTGATGAGCGCCGGTGGCGGTCCGATTACCCTGCCGTCCTCCGAAGTGGACATCTCTCAGGACGGTAATATCTGGTACCAGGAAGAACAGATCGCCAAGATCGGCGTTTTTCAATTTACTGACAACTCAATTTTGCAGCGGGCCCAAGGGGGCATGTTCCTGCCGAGTGATGGCAGTCAGCCGAATCCTCTTGCCGACCCGCAGCTTGCCCAGAAAAATCTGGAATCTTCCAATGTCAACATGATGCAGACCATGGTTCAGATGACCGCGAATCTAAGGACGTTTGAAGCCATCCAGAAAGCTTTGACGGCATATAACAATATGGACCTCAAGGCCGTAGATCTGGGTCTGGTCCAGTAACGGATTGATAAGCTGCAAGTCGCACAGAGATAAAGGAGAAGTCGAATGATCAGGGCCCTTTGGACAGCATCAACCGGTATGCAATCGCAACAGACGAATCTGGATGTGATCGCCAACAACCTGGCTAACGTCAACAGTACCGGTTTCAAGAAGAGTCGCGCCGATTTTGAGGACATCCTCTACCAAACCACCAAAGCGCCCGGGACCGGGTCAAATGGTGGTGAAGTGCCAACCGGGGTACAGGTCGGTCTCGGCTCGCGGGTGGCGGCGGTACAAAAGGTATTCACCACTGGTGATTTTCAGCAGACCGGCAACGACCTGGATGTCGCCATCGAAGGGAACGGCTTTTTCCAGGTGACCATGCCGGATGACACTGAAGCCTACACTCGGGCTGGCGCCCTGAAGAAGGACAGCACCGGTCGGCTTGTCACCTCGGACGGCTATCCGCTCTTCCCCGAGGTGGTTATCCCGGAAAACGCCACTTCGATCACCATTGGCAGCACTGGGGACGTCGAGGTTAGTCTGGATGGCGACAATACTCCGACCCTGGTCGGCACGATCGAACTGGTCCGGTTCGCCAACCCCGCTGGTCTGAGTAGCCTGGGACGCAATCTCTATGCGGAAACCCCGACCACCGGCACGCCGGTGACCGGTATCCCTGGGGATTTGGGATTCGGCACCCTGTCGCAGGGGGTTCTGGAAGGTTCAAACGTCAATATCATGGAAGAGATGGTCAACATGATCGCCGGTCAGCGTGCCTATGAGGTGAATTCCAAGGCGATTCAAACCGCGGATCAGATGTTACAGATGACCAGCCAGCTGGTCCGATAAGGAACTGAAACGATGAAATTTCTTCTGACTGCTCTGCTGGTATTGATCCCCGTACTGTTGCTGGCGAACAGCCTGCCGGTACAGGCGAACACCGCAGCGGTGCAGAAGATCAGCCAGCAGCAGATCGAGCAGGCGCTGAACGATTACCTCGCCGAGCAATCAGCGCTGTTGCCACGGGTTGAACTGCGGATCGCCTCCCTGGCGTTGCCGCCGGCGTTCGAGGCCCCGCAGGGGCGTATCGAGCAGCAGGTGATTCCGGCCAAACCGGGGGTGATCGGCAGCCGACACCTGACCCTGGTGACCCGGGTTGATGACCAGGTGGTCAGCAACCAGTCGATCCCGGTTGAACTGGATGCCCTGGCTGAGGTGGCGGTGGCCGCCGGCAATCTGCAGCGCGGCCAGGAGTTGACGACGGAAAATGTCAGGGTGTTGCAGATGGATATCTCCCGGCTCAAGCAGCCGATCTTCAATCCGGATCAGATTTACGGAAAACGGCTCAAACGTTCCGTGCGTCTGGGGCAGCCGCTACAGCGGATTCAGATCGATTTTCCGCCGATGATCAAACGTGGCGACCGGGTTGAAATCCAGGTCCAACACGGTGCTTTGACCCTTTCCGCCGCCGGTGAAGCGCGGCAGGACGGCCAGGAAGGGGAAACCATCCGGGTGCTGAACAGCGATTCTCATCGTGAAGTGCTCTGCCAGGTTACGGCACCGGGGCAGGTCAGTGTGGAGTTTTAAAATGAGCAAAAATATTCTCTGGACCCTTGCAGCAATGACTTTACTGGCCGGTTGCGCCGCACCGGGAAGTCATGTCAATCTCGCCGAAGTTGAACCGGTCGCGCCGGTCATGCAGGCCCCGCTGCCGCCTCAGACCCCCGGTTCGCTGTGGGCGGAAAGCCGCGGCGGCCTGTTTCAGGACATGAAAGGAAGAACGGTCGGGGATATCATTACCGTGGTGATTATCGAGAATGCCAGCGCCAGCAAGGAAGCGAAAACCGAGACCGATCGCAGCAGCTCCATGTCGGCCGGAATCACCAATATCCTGGGGCTGGAACGGAAGATCGGCAGTGTCACCGGACTCGACCCCTCATCGTTGGTCGATGCTGAAACCGTCAACGAATTTAAAGGCAACGGTAAAACCTCGCGCAAGGAGAATCTGGTGGCGACCCTGACCACGCAGGTGATCGAGTTGCTGCCGAATGGCAATCTGCGTATCGAGGGGAACAAGACGGTGACCGTCAATAACGAGACCCAGATTGTCAAGCTCAGCGGAATTGTCCGTCAATCAGACGTTTCGCCGCGCAATGTTGTCGATTCAAAAAATATCCTTAACGCGCGGATCGCCTACTATGGCGATGGCGTGGTCAGCGACAAGCAGCATCAGGGCTGGTTGGTTCAGGCGCTCGACCAGATCTGGCCGTTTTAACGCTGCGGCCCAGGAGTAAGATCATGCAGAGATTGCCGAACAAAATGCTCATTATCCTGCTGCTCCTCTGGGGGGTGGTGCTGCTGGCGTCGTCCGCCCAGGCCTCGCGGATCAAAGAACTGGCCCAGCTGGAAGGGGTCCGCGCCAATCAACTGGTCGGCTACGGCCTGGTGGTCGGTCTCAACGGCACCGGTGACAGCGCCAGTACCAAGTTCACCGTCCAGTCACTGGTCAACATGATGGAACGACTCGGGGTGACGGTTGATCCGGACAAGGTCAAGGTCTCCAATGTCGCGGCGGTCATCGTGACCGCGGAACTGCCCCCCTTCGCGCGGACCGGAAGTGCCATCGATGTCGAGGTGTCTTCGGTCGGCGACGCCGCCAATCTGGCCGGCGGCACCCTGCTGATGACCCCGATGAAAGCAGCGGACGGCAAAATTTATGCGGTCGCCCAGGGACCGCTGGTGGTCGGTTCGCTGGCCTTCGGCGGCAAGGCGGCCAAGGTGCAGAAGAATCATCCGACGGCGGGGCGGATTCCCGACGGCGCCCTGGTTGAGCGCGAGGTTCCGTTTGTCTTCGGGCAGCAGCGGGAACTCAGCTATCGACTGAAAGATTCTGACTTTACCACCGTTTCCCGGATGTCCGAAGCGGTCAACCGGCATTTCGGCGCTGACATCGCCCGTTCTCTCGATGCCGGGCAGATGCAGGTTGCGATCCCCGATAAATTCCAGGACCGGGTCGTTGATTTCGTCGCCGAACTGGAGCGGCTGAACGTCATTCCGGATGTTCAGGCGCGGATCGTGGTCAATGAAAAGACCGGGACCATTGTCATGGGTGATAAGGTACGGATTTCCACGGTGGCGGTTTCCCATGGCAACCTGAGTCTGGTGATCAGCGAAAAAACCAACGTTTCCCAGCCCAACCCGCTGGGCGCCGGACAGACTGTCGCTTCGCCGGAAACCCAGGTTGATGTTGCGGAAGACAAGGGGAACCTGGTCGTCCTGCAGCAGGGGGTCAGTATCGGTGATGTCGCCGCGGCACTGAATGCCATCGGCGCCACCCCGCGCGACCTGATCGCCATATTTCAGGCCATCAAGGCCGCCGGCGCCCTCTATGCCGATCTGGTGATTCTCTAGGAATCTTTATGGACAACAAAATAGATGCCGGGCAGCTGCTCAGTCAGGCTCTGACCCAGGCGCCGAAAAAAACGTCGGGACGTGGTGACCCGCGCAAGCTCAAGGAAACGGCCCAGCAGTTTGAAGCGATATTTATCCAGCAGATGTTCAAAGAGATGCGTAAAACCATCCCCGATGACGGGCTGATCAAGCGTGGCAACGCCGATGACATCTATACCCAGCTGCAGGATGCCGAAGCGGCCAAGGAGATGGCGCGGCACGGGGGCATCGGTCTCACCGACCTGATGATGCAGCAACTGCTCAAAGACAATTCAAAGTAACCGGAATCCTAAGGCCGACACCGATTCTCTTCAAGGTGTCGGCTTTCTTGTCCCCCCAACCGATCCCGCAAAAAAAGCTAAAGAAAAAATTCCTCCGGGTCGATAAATATCCAAAGCGAAGACGCCAGTGAGCTGCAGCACAAGAACAGCTCGCTAGATTTTCATTGCAGTCTGATAAATCAGGGGAACAGGTAAGGAGTTGGTCATGGTCGACAGAATTATCGGTGGCAAGGGATTCGGCCCGCTAGGGAATATCAAACAGACCGGGAAAGCCGGTGCATCCAGAAAATCCGACGGGTCCGGCAAGTCTGATCGTGTCGATTTTTCCAGTGCATTGCAGAATGCCGGCAAGTCCCAGGCTGTCCAGTCTACCCAGGAAGCTGCCAGGGCGGATAAACTGCAGGCTCTGAAGGCACAGATCGAGAACGGCACCTATCAGCCGGACTTGGAAAAGGTGGCGTCGAGTCTGCTCCCGTTCATTCTTAAGGACATCTGATATGGCCGATTCCGATCTGAAAACCAAGCTTGAAACCCTTCATGAGCTGTTGCTTGAGGAGCGGGAAAAAGTTAGGGCGCTCGATATGAACGGGCTGCAGAAGGTTGTTCAGGCCAAGGAAGTGTTAATGGCGAATTTACATCCGCAGCAAGCAGAGATCGCAGGTCTGGAAGATCTGGTACGGGCCATCGACCGGGAAAACCGGCGCAATGCTTTTCTGCTCTGGACCGGACTCAATTGGGTCCGCGAGCTGATGGGTTTCTTCGGTCGGGCGGCAATGCCTGAAATTTACGGCGGCAGCGGCCAGTCGCGCGCTCTGAGCCATGGTGGCCGGTTGCTGTCAGGAAAGGTGTGAGCGATGGGCGGACTCAACGCAGCACTGAATTCGGGGCGAACCTCACTGCAGACCAATCAGAAGTCGATCGAGATCACCGGCCTCAATGTCTCCAACGTCAATACCCCCGGCTATTCGCGGCAATCGCCTAATCTGACCCCCTATCCGGCGCTGGCGATGGGAGATTTCTTTGTCGGCACCGGCGTGAAGGTCGGTTCGATCGCCCGTTCGCACGATGTCTTTCTTGCGGCCCAGATTACGGACAAATCCGCCCAGTTCGGTTACGAAGACAGCATGCTCAATCCGCTGACTGAGCTGCAGAACTCATTCGGTATCGCTGACGGCAGTCTGTCGGATCAGTTCGATCAGTTTTTCGATGCCTGGCGCCAGCTGTCCACCAATCCCGGTGGCGAAGTTGAGCGGCAGCAGGTGCTGCAGCAGGGGCAGCTGATCTGTAGCGCTTTTACCAGTATCTACGATGATACCCAGCAGGCCCGAAAGAATATCAATAGCTCCATCGCTTCAAAAATCGACGGAATCAACCTGAATCTGGATGAGATCGCCCAGCTCAATAACCGGATTTCCGCCCTGGAAACCACCGGTCAGGATGCCAACTCCTACCGTGACCGGCGTGAGGAACTGCTGAAGCAGGTCTCCCAGTCGATCGGCGGCCGCAGCTATGAAACCTCGACCGGTACCGTTTCGGTGCAGCTGCCGAACGGGATGCCGCTGGTCGAAGGAGACAAGGCTACCCATATTTCAGGGGTGGTTTCCGGGGACGACACGAATCTGGAACTTGATTTCGGTACCACCCAGATTGCTCTTGGTCGAACCGACGTCGGCGGCGAACTCGGCGGACTTTTTCAGGTCCGCGATGTGACGATCCCGAATGCCGTAAGCAGTCTTGACCAGCTTGCCTATTCCTTTGCCACCCAGGTAAATGCCCAGCATCAGCTCGGGACCGACCTGAACGGCAACCCCGGCCAGGATTTCTTCGTCAATCCGGCGGCAGTGACCGGCGCGGCATCGTCGATGGATATGAATATCTTCGCCACCAGCGAGATTGCCGCCGGAACCAGCAGCGCCCCGGGGGACAGCACCAATGCGCTGTCTCTGCTGCAGCTGCAGCAGCAGCAGTCGATCGGCAACGATACCTATGTTTCCTATTACGGCAAAATCGCTTCGACGCTCGGCGTGGAAGCTTCCCGCAACAGTCAGGCCCAACTGGGCTATCAAGACACCCTGATCCAGCTGCAGAACCTGCGGGACGGGGTTGACGGGGTTTCACTGAACGACGAGATGATCAAACTGTTGCAGTACCAAAAGGGTTTTGAAGCTTCGGCCAAATTTTTGTCGACCATCGATGACATGATGGGGACCTTGATCAACCTGAAGAGGTAGGTGATTTATGAAAGCTACCCAGACCACCACATACCGGAATCTGCAGTTTTTTCTCGATCGGACTACGACAAAACTGCAGCAGCTGCAGATGCAGGCGGCGACGGGGAAAAAGCTGAACCTTCCTTCGGACGACCCGACGGCGATCAGTCCGGTCCTCAGCGCCCGTACCCAGATCCAGAACGCCGACCGCTATACCGAAACCATCCAGACCGGGCTGGATCGGATCAACAACATGGACGGCTATCTGGATAACATCCAAAACACCCTGATCAGGATCAAGGAGATCAGCATTGCCACGATCAATGGCACCCTCAGTTCCTCGGACCGCCAGACCTATGCCGACGAAGTGGGGCAACTGCGGGCCAGCCTGCTGGATGATAGCAATGCCCAGGCCGACGGCAGGTATATGTTTGCCGGCTTCAGTGAAAAAACCAAACCATTTACCGCGACCAATCCGGCGTTGCCGGTCTCTTCGACCAATCCGGTCATTTATAACGGCGACAACGGCGTGCAGCAGTTTGAAATATCTCCGAATGAGCTGGTCGATATCAACCTGACCGGTAATGCTTTCATGCTGGGGGATGCCGACAACGACGGTGCTACCGACCCTGGTGCCGTGGATATTTTTTCTGTCGTGACCAGTATCCAGGAAGCCTTGGAGGCGAATGACCCGGCCGCAGTATCGGCGCAGATGGATAACCTGGATACCGCCGCTAACCAGGTGAGCAGTTATCGCAGCAAGAAAGGGAATCTTGGCAGCCGGCTGGAAACGGCCCAAAGCCACATGTCACAGATCAAAATCGACATGGAATCATTCCGATCCCGCTACGAAGACGCTGACATCCTCCAAACAATCACCAGCCTGCAGCAGCAGGAACAAAGTTACCAGGCGGCCCTGGATGTAACCGGCCGGGTATCGAAACTGTCGATCCTCGATTACCTATAAGCACGGGGCGGTTACCAGCAATTTCGAGTTTAAGCTGAAAAGATCGGACCAGAGCTTTGGCAGTTACTGGAGTTTCTGCTACGCTTTATGTCACCCGAATCCGGAGAGAATCGGGCAACCTGAGCCAGGGAGGGCAGCATGCTGGTACTGACACGAAAAGCAGGTGAAGGAATTATCATCGGTGATGATATCCGGATCACCGTGGTCGAGCTCAAGGGGGGCGGGGTGCGGATCGGCATTGACGCTCCCCGGGAATTGAAGGTTCACCGTCAGGAAATCTACGATCGCATCAAACAGGAGAACCGCGACGCCGTTCGTTGGGATATCCATGATCTGAACGACCTATCCTCGACCCTCGGACAAAAGAAAAAGGACGGACCATGAAAAAAACCATTCAATCTCGTTTTGGAGAAATTGAATACGACTCCGAAGTAACCCTTCATTTCCCGGACGGATTGATCGGTTTTGAAGAGTTGCGTCATTTTATCGTCATGCCGAATATCAAGGAGGGCCCTTTGTTCTGGGTGCAGAGTGTCGAAGATCCGGCTGTCGCGTTCGTGATGACCGACCCGACCAATTTTTTTCTCGATTACCAGGTTCAGCCTGAGCAGGGCGAACGTGCCAAGCTGGGGATTGCCGAGGATGACGAGACCTATGCGCTTTCCGTCGTCACGGTTCATCAGGACAAGTCGGTGACGCTTAATCTTCAGGCGCCGGTCCTGTTTTCTCCGGCAACCAACCGGGCGATTCAGATCATCCTTGAAAAAGGGGAGTATCAGACCCGCACACCGTTACCAACGGTTGAGCCCGTTCGTCAGGCGAAATAAACAAGGGCTCAAACAGGAAAAAGTTATTGAATGCCGCTGGTTTTAAATAACCAGCGGCATTTTTATTTGGGCGCTTCAGGAGGAGAAATTTATTAAATATTGATAAATCATTGATTTTCAATGATAATGATCTTTAATTTACTTATCCAAATTCTGTTGGCATGAAAAGTGATTAAGGTATTAATCGGGGCTCTCTCTTTCTCCGGGTGTCAAAATTTTAACACCGATATCTTTAAGCGCAGAGACTTTATGTATTTAGAGCAGAATCTCAAATTGATTGCCGAACGCTGGCCGGACCTCGCGGCACGTCTGCGTCAAGCCAGTGATCCCGAGCAGGTGGAAGTGGTCAGTAACGCTCCGGAGCGTACCCTGATGGTCGACGGGGTTCACCTGAGCAGCCGCTATGATCGTTTGCGCGAAGCTCGAATCCAGGCGGAACTAGTCCCGGTGCAAAGTTCACATGCCCATGTTTACGGTCTGGCGGCGGGAGATCTGCCGAGAGTGCTGTTGCAACGGCCGGAAATTGAGACGTTGTCGGTGGTCCTGATGAGTTTGCAGGTGGCGAAAGCCAGCCTGGGTTTGCTTGACCACAGTGACTGGCTGAACGATCCCAGAATCACCCTGCTGACAGCGGCGACGGAACAGGAGCTGCACTTCCCTTTCGCCTGTGCGCCGGCTTGTCTGTATCTGGCGGATGATGAATCAGCACGGCTGCGTGATCTGCTGCAGCTGGAACTGGCGACACCGTTTATCCAGCGGTTTCATAAAGTCCGGGCGGGAAAATATCTGGACAGAATAGAAGAAAATAAAAAATTTATTGAACAGGATGCCGCTGTCACGGATTTTTTCACCTGTCCCATGTCCCGCGACATGGTTGTTGCTGCCGCTGGACCCACTCTTGCCGATCATTTCACCTGGCTGTTAAAGAACCGCCGGCAGTTTTTTTTGATCGCCGTCGATGTTTCCGTCAAATCGCTTTTAACTGCGGGCCTTGTTCCTGATGTCGTCGTCTCGATTGATGCTTCGCCAAAACTGTTCGAGAAAGCCTTTGGCGATATAGATATGCAGCGTTTGATGCCGGCCGATCTGGTCTACTTTCCAGTTGTTGATAAAAAGATTCTTTCTGGCTGGCCCGGACGAAGGTTCGTGGCCTATGGCGGTAATGAAGTTTATAAGCAGATTGCCGAGAAATATCCAGGTGGTGAACTGTTTTCCTCCGGAAGCGTGATCCATCCGGCCGTGGATTTGGCGGTCAAAGCGGGCGCGGCACGCATCATCCTGCTGGGGGCTGATTTTTCATTTCCGGGGGGGAGAAGCCATGTTGAGGGCGCCGGAGTTTCACTGAATACCGTTGACACCGAAAACTGGGTGCTGAACGGCAAAGGGCGCAGGGTTCCCACCACGCCGAATTTTCGCGGTTATCTGCGGGACCTGGAAAGCTATATCGCGCGGCATCCGGAAATCGATTTTATCAATGGGAGTTTGGAGGGGGCTAAGATTGAGGGGACAAAAAGCCTAAATGGAGTGGCTGGATGAATCAAGCTGACTTGAGGGATCGTCTGGCTGAAAGCAGTCGCTTTTTCCGCCTCGGCATGGAGGCGCTCGGCAGCGCGCGTTTGAGGCGGGCTATCGATCTGCTGATCGTCGAACTGCCGAAATTATCTGCTGACCAATGCCGGGAAGCCCAGATTCAGTTGAGTCATGTTCTGGCGGCTCAAGAGCGCAGGGACTTTCTGCTGGTTGCCGATCTGCTGGAGTATCAAATCGCACCATTGTTATCGTCTTCACAGAAGTCAGGTGAAGAGGGATAGAAAGAGAAGAATTGATGGAAACAAAAAATATTGATTTAGGCCCCTTTCTGACCAATCGTTTCGGTGATCGCTACCTTCATCCGGTCAATCATCTGGTTTTCAACGCGGTTGGCTCGACAGCCCGCTATAAAGAGTATTTTGGTAACCGGTTTGCGACGGAAAAAAGTCTCTTCGTTCTGATCGGATCCGATTCGGGTCTCCTGCTGAAACATCTCTGTTCGGCAGAAATCGGCGCCGGAACAAGGGTGCTGGTCATCGAATTGCCGCAGATTATCAACCGAATCAAAGAGGTTTTCGACGTTGAGCAGTTGCCGGAAAACGTTGTGCTGACCTCTTCCGATTCTTGGCAGGGGTGTTTGGAGAAAATCAACTTCACGGCTTACTCCTATCTTGAAAGTATCAATGTTTTAGAGTCGATCGGTGCGGATCAGGGTCACCTTGTCGATTACAAGGTTCTTTACCGGGATGTCCGCCAGAACCTGGAAGATTTCAACTGGCGCATCAGGGCGAATCTCGGCAATAAAACAATTCTTTTGCGGCAGCTGGAAAACCTGGCTGAGAATCATCATCCGGCCAGCTGTCTGAAAAACCTGTTCCAGGGGAAAACGGCCGTAGTCCTGGGAGCCGGACCATCCCTGGACCAGGCGCTTCCTTGGCTTATCAAACATCGCGATGAGCTTCTCATCATCGCCGTTTCCCGGATTTCCAGGCGCCTTCAGCAGGTGGGGTTGAATCCGCATATTGTCGTCACGGTCGATCCGGAATATGTCAGCTTCGCCGTCAGCCGGGAAATGCTGAAGTTTGATTCCTCGGTCCTCCTGGTGCACGCCAACCATGCTTTCCCCCATTTAGTCAGGTCATGGACCGGAAGACACCTTTTTCTCGGAAAACGGCTGTTGTGGGAATCCGTTCTGGAAGAAGAAAATTTTGAACTGCACGGCCCGACGGTGACCAATACGGCCGTTGAGTTAGCCAAAGAAATGGGGGTCTCTCAGATCGTTCTTTGCGGTGTCGACCTCTGCCATACCAGGGAAGGATATTCCCATTCCCAGGGGAATACCGAACGGGAAATCGGCCCGAAGATCAGTGAATTATTACAGATTGTTGAGACCAACTCGGGAGATCTGGCCGAATCGCCGCAGGGTTATTTCGGTGCTTTGACCGAGCTGTCCAGGCAGGCGTCTGCCTTCAAAGAGATTGGAGGCCGGTTGATAAATATGGCGCCGGGCGCGGCAAAGATTCCCGAAGTTGAGTTTTTACCGCTTGAGGAAATCATTTTCAGTCCTTGTGAAGCCGCTACTGAGGTACTGATCAAAGCGTATCCGGATGATTCGGAGGAGTCCCAACGAAACGACCTGTCCCGTATGAAAGAGGAAATTTCCCGCGTGCGAGTACGGATGGGAAAAATTGAAACTCTGGCCCGAGAAGGTCTGACCTGTAATGAAAGATTGTTTGGCCGTGATGGGGAAAAGCCCGACTTTAAATATAAAAAACGGATGGATAAAGTCGAGAATACTTTAAACCGGGATTATAAAGATCTGGTCCCATTAGTTAAACACTACGGGTTTGATCTTTTTCTGAAAATTGTTCGTCCGGATGATACCGCCAATTGGACGGACAAGGAGATTGAAGAAATCGGGAGAACTTACTATGAGGCTTTTATCAAGAGCAGCGGGGAATTGGGCTCGGAATTGGAAACGGTTTGCCTGCGGCTGGAGAGTCGCTTGGAAGAACTGGCGGAGACTCCGGATATCTTCAAGCTGGTTGATTTTTGGGAGAACGATAAGAGTATCAGAAGCAGGCTTTGGTACTGGGTGAAAAAACAAGGACTCTCAGGTGTTCCTGATGCGTTGCCGGAAAAAGTCAAAGAACATTTTGCTGAGTACTGCGCTTATCTTGACCGGAAGAACAAGAAGAAAAACGAAGCAAAATATTTTGATAAAGAGAAAATTCAGGCAAAGGCAGTCCTCTTTTTTCAAGGACTTGACCTGCGGGGATTGAATGTTCTGCTGGAGGGAATCGAGAAATATGCTGAACTTGACGGCGCCAAAGAGCTGCATTGTCTGGTGAGCGGGTATATCGCAGAGATTGAGAAACGCTGGGATGCGGCGTTGGACAGTTATCATCGTCTGATCGGTGAGGATGTCAGCCCCTTGACCGAAGAAGCCCTCAAACGCGTGGCTTCGATTTCGATAAATCTGCAAGATCATGAAAATGCTCTGTTAGCGCTCGAATGCCTTGCGGGAATTTCTCCTGCCTACCAACCCCATTACGCTGAATTGCTCAAGCTGCTTAACCGAAGAGAAGACGCCGCCCAGGTTTACGGCGATTATCTGACCAAGGCGCCAGACGATCTGCTGACCATGCTCAAACTGGGGCAGCTCTATGCCGAGAGCAATGCCACCGAAGCGGCAAAAATGGCTTATCAGTATGTCCTCGAGGCTGATCCGGAAAACAGCGCGGCTCTGACATTGCTCGAGAAAATAGGAGAAAATAATGGATCAAAATAAATCTGTTTTGATTACCGGTGGCACAGGATCTTTCGGGCAGGCTTTTGTCAGGAAGGTGCTGAAACAGTACCCGGGTCTGAAACGTCTGGTCATATTCTCCCGCGATGAACTCAAGCAGTTTGACATGGGGATGGAATTCCCCAATTCCAAATATCCTCAGATCAGGTATTTCCTCGGCAATGTCCGTGACCGGGACAGGTTGCGTAGGGCTATGGAGGGGATCGACATCGTCATTCATGCGGCCGCGCTCAAACAGGTTCCGGCTGCGGAATACAACCCCTTCGAATGTATCCAGACCAATGTTATCGGCGCCCAGAACGTCATCGACGCCTGTCTCGATAGCGGGGTCAAGCAGGTTATCGCATTGAGTACCGACAAGGCCGCCGCTCCCATCAACCTCTACGGCGCGACCAAACTCTGCTCGGACAAACTGTTTGTCGCCGCCAACAATATGCGTGGAAAACGGGATATCCTGTTTTCCGTCGTGCGCTATGGCAATGTCATGGGGAGCCGTGGCAGTGTCATCCCCTATTTCCTGAAGAAGAAAGAAGAGGGAAAGATTCCCGTCACCGACGAGCGGATGACCCGGTTCAATATTACTCTCGACGCCGGTGTGGATCTGGTTCTGAAGGCGCTTGATGTCATGTGGGGAGGGGAAATCTTTGTGCCGAAAATTCCCAGCTACCGTATTCTTGATGTGGCCGAAGCGGTCGCGCCGGGAGTGCCGGTGGAATATATCGGCATCCGCCCGGGAGAAAAACTGCATGAGGAGATGATCACCCAGACCGACGCCCTCAACACCATCGAATTTGATGATTACTATGTGATTACCCCCTCCACGCGACTCTGGAACCCGGGAAAATTGGCCCAAACCTATGGCGGGAAGAAATGTGCTGACGGATTTTATTACAACAGCGGGACCAATACGCACTGGCTCAGTGTCGAGGATATCCGCGCGCTGATGGCTCAGCAACATGTGCGGCGCAAGGAGGACCGGTGAGCGAGGCACCAATCCCCTACGGCCGGCAGAACATTGATGACAGCGATATCGCTGCCGTTGTAAAGGTTCTGCAGTCCGACTGGCTGACTACCGGGCCGCTGGTGGAAGCCTTTGAGCAGGAGCTGGCCAAGGCCGGAGGCAAGGCCTATGCGGTGGCAGTCAGCAGCGGCACGGCAGCGCTCCATGCGGCAATGCATTGTATCGGAATCGGCCCCGGGGATGAAGTCATCCTCCCTCCCATGACCTTTGCCGCCACCGCCAATGCGGTACTTTACCAGGGTGGCACCCCGGTGTTTGCCGATGTTGACCCGGAGACCTTGCTGATCGATCCTGCTGCGATGGCAAAGAGCATAACCGATAAAACCAGGGCGGTGGTTGCGGTCGATTATGCCGGCCAGGCCTGTGACTATGATGAGCTTCAACGGTTGTGCCGCAGTCATCATCTGGTTTTGATCAGTGATGCCTGCCATTCCCTTGGTGGAGAATATCAAGGGGCGCCCTGCGGGGCGCAGGCCGATCTGTCCATCTTTTCATTTCACCCGGTCAAATCGATCACCACGGCGGAAGGTGGAGCCGTGCTCACCGACGATGCGGATTTCCGGCAAAAGTTGCGCTGTTTTCGCAATCACGGGATTACCACTGACCACCGCGAACGGGCTCGTCTGGCAAGTTGGCAGTATGAAATGACCGAATTGGGATTTAACTATCGACTCAGCGATCTGCACGCGGCATTGGGGATTTCGCAATTACGACGGTTGCCCGGCTTTATCACTCGGAGGCAGGAATTGGCCGCAGCCTACGACCGCGCTTTTGCCGGAACGGCCATAATCCCCCTGAAGAACCAAGCTGACATTTCCCATGCGTACCATCTTTATGTGGTCCGGGTTAAAAACCGGCAACCCGTTTTCGAGCAGTTGCGCGCGGCGGGGGTCGGCTGCAATGTGCATTATATCCCCGTCTATCTTCATCCTTATTATCAGCAGCATCTCGGATTTGCACGAGGGCTCTGCCCGAATGCTGAGACAGCTTACGAAGAAATTCTATCGTTGCCTATATATCCTGATTTAACAACTGAACAACAACAGCGAGTGATTGCTGCTATGCAAAAAATTTGTAAATAAAAAGTTTTCAAAACTTAATTTAAACAATAGGGATTAGTTGTGGACCATTTTTTATCTCAATTCAAAAATAAAAAAATCATAATTTTTGGAACTGGAAATTCAGCCAGTGAGATAAATGATGAGTTATGGTTTGCCGATGTATATTGTTTTGTAGATAATAACGAAACTAGGTGGGGAACTACTTTCAAAAGAAAAGTAATATATGATCCAAAAATTTTATTGTTAGAAAATAAAAAAGAAATAAAAATAATTGTAGCTAGCATGTACTATGGTGAGATTTCATCTCAATTACTATCCATGGGTTTCTCAGAAGATATTGATTTTTTTAATTCAAATGAGGTCCTTTTTTATTTGAGGGGAAAGCAAAAATATCCAGCCGGACACTACTATTCTGTCGTTCCAGATCTGCAAAATGCAGTGATGAATGCATCAGCTATACTGAATCCGGAAAACATCAATCAAATGAATATTCATGATATCGATCTGAATACTCACAGGCAAATAGATTTGCTTAAAAATTTTATAGAAAACTACTATGATAGCCAGCCGTTTGGGCTGAAGGGAGAATATGAGAAAAATCGATACTATTTTGAAAATCATCTGTTTGAATATGGTGATGCGATTACCCTTTATTGCATGATTAGATATATCAAGCCAAACAGAATAATAGAGGTCGGATCAGGTTTTTCTTCTGCTGTCATGCTTGATACCAATGAAAAATTTTTCGAAAATAATATAGATATAAAATTTATAGAACCATATCCAGAAAGATTAAATTCTCTATTAACAGATAAAGACAAAAAAGCATCAACAATATTATCAGATCAGGTTCAAGAAATTGAAATTTCTATTTTTGATGAATTGGATTGCGGCGATATATTGTTTATAGATAGTACTCATGTGTCTAGAATAGGAAGCGATGTAAATTTCATTATTTTTGAAATTCTTCCAAGGTTGAAACCTGGAGTGATTATACATTTTCATGATATGTTTTTTCCATTTACTTACCCTGTTGAGTGGTTTAGGGAAGGCAGGTTTTGGAATGAAGCCTATTTGTTGAGAGCATTTTTGCAAAATAACAATTCTTATTCAATCCGGTTTTGGGGTAATTATCTGTACCACTACTTTGAAAATATATCAAAAACTGAAAACCTACTATTTGATGGATTACCTTTATTCAAAAACAATATCGGTGGGAGTCTTTGGTTGGAAAAAACGAACAGCAATCTGTGAATTTATTTGAGACGGCGCGAAGGTAATCTATCCAAAGTCAATTAGGTTATTTTGCAGGAGACACTGATGAAAGCAGATAAGCCGATCTACGTGACCCAACCTGCTTTGCCTGATTTGCAGGAATTCATTCCTTATCTGGAGCAGATCTGGGAAAATAAAATTCTCACCAACAATGGCCCCTTTCATCAGCAGCTTGAACGGGAGTTGGCTGATTTTCTGGATGTACCTTACCTTTCCCTGTTTGCCAATGGCACTTTAGCCCTGGTTGCTGCCTTGCAAGTTTTGCGGATTTCCGGAGAGGTCATCACCACCCCTTACAGTTTCGTCGCAACAACGCACAGCCTCTGGTGGAACAATATCAAGCCGGTTTTTGTCGACATCGAGCCCAAGTTCGGGACCCTCGATCCAGAGAAAATCGAAGCGGCTATTTCGCCCAAAACGACAGCAATTCTGCCCGTCCATGTCTATGGCAACCCCTGCAAGGTCGAAAGAATCCAGGAAATTGCCGATATTTATGGTTTGAAGGTCATTTATGATGCCGCCCATACCTTCGGGGTCAAATATCAGGGGACGAGTTTATGCGCTCATGGTGACCTTTCTATCTTGAGTTTCCATGCCACCAAGGTCTTTAACACCATGGAAGGTGGTGCCCTCGTCTGCCAGGATGTGGCGACTAAAAAACGCATCGACTTCATCAAAAACTTCGGCTTCGCCAACGAAACAACAGTGATGGCGCCGGGGATCAATTCGAAAATGAACGAGATGCAGGCCGCTCTGGGCCTGTTGCAGTTGAAAAAACACCCGGAAAATGTGCGGAAGCGTCAAGCGATCGTCGCCAGGTACCGGGAGGAATTGAGCTCGATCAAAGGCATTTCGTTGTTACCGGAAGCAGAGGAAATTCAGCCGAACCATGCTTACTTTCCCATCTTTGTCGACCGGGAGGAGTACGGAACAAGCCGGGACGAGCTCTACGAGAAACTTAAGCAAAACGGGATATTCGGGCGCCGCTATTTTTATCCGCTGATCAGTAAGTTTCCCATGTACAAAGGTTTGGAATCGGCTGATTCGGCCAATTTGCCGGTTGCGGAAAAGGTTGCGGAGAGGGTCATCTGTTTGCCTATTTACCCGGCGTTGGAGCTGGGCACGGTTGCGGAAATAAGTGCTTTGATCCGGGACTTTGGGAAGTAGGAAATGATGTTGATATTAAATATTTGAGATCAATATT